>Ga0214542_1002476_pt1 | contig 38140 bp, 21 predicted proteins | sample CNSS1metaG_FD_160096 | JGI IMG/M metagenome (GOLD analysis project Ga0214542, IMG submission 160096) | Root nodule microbial communities from cowpea collected in UCLA plant growth center, Los Angeles, California, USA - CNSS1 | ecosystem: Host-associated > Plants > Roots > Nodule | place: USA...
CTCTTTTTTTTAATATTCCTTTTTCCTTAATTTTTTTCGTGCCTTTAAATCAAGAATCTTAGGATCAAAATAAAATAAAAAAATAAAAAAATTCATGCTCAAATCAACGGTTATTCTGCTTTGACACACACACAAAAAAAAAAAACTTAAATATTTAATGTCTTCACGTATGTCCAATCAAATGTACTTTCATGCATTAGACAAATAAAAATAATTAATTATGGTGGCTTGTTTAATAAAAAATACAGAGTTTTTGAGAAATAGTATTTAATACGAGAACCTAATAAAGTACTTTTCTTTATCATCCTTTTGAAACTGTTCTGTCATTTAATGTCAAAATATAATAATTTAATCTAACCACACTTTAACTGACTCGGGGTTAATACATTTTTAATAAATAAAAATACAAAAGATAATTTGAAAATGTTTAATTACGATACTGAAATCTATAATGAAATATAAATTTATAACCTTTTTTGCATTTAAAAAATTAATAAGAAAATGCAATATATTAAATTAATCACTCTAATATTTCAATTTTCACTTCAGAATTAATATTATTTATTCCTATAAATAAAAAACTAATATTACTCAAATTAAATTTCAACTTACTAAAAAAACATTACTAACTTTTCAATCAATTCAAAAAGTATAGATTTTTATTTTAAAAAAAACTAATTAATTACAAATATATTATTCATTCTATATAAATATTTTATTTTTAAAAATTATTTAAAAAGAAAAACAAAGATTTGGAATTCAGTTCAACATATCCAGACATTTTTTTGTCAAAAACAGGTTTATTTGGATAAGTAATTGGGTTTTTGAACTTGACTATGATATTTTAATAAACTTTTTTTTGATAAGTTTGTTTTTTAATATACATCAAATTTTTTCTTCTTTTTTTCAAATCACATTAAACTTTTTTTATCTATTAAAATGTTGTCATGCATGCATCATCAAAATTTTATCAATAAAAAACTTTGTTAAAAAGTTTTTTTTTTTTTTTAATTTTCTTTTGCAAAATAGGTTTCGTTTGGAAAGAGAAGTAAGAGAAGTATTAATTAATGGGTATTAAGCTCTATGATTGCAGTAATTGAAGTGAAAGTGGTGGTGAGGTGCATGAACTCAGAAGAAGAAATCACATGGTTAGGCGTTTGGAATGTGGCACAAAACGTGGCAAAGGTTTCAGAATCGCTTTTTCTTTTCAAGAATCAGAAAGATAAAAGCAGGCACAGCTTTTTTGAAGCTGGAAAAGGTGTTCTGATCAAATTTTCTTTGCATTATTTGGTGATTTGCTTTTGCTTTTGGTACACAAACCGTACACAAAAATCCAAAACATAAGAACGGAAAAGGATTATTAAAACAAAAGAGAAATACCCAATCACATATCAGCCGTACACGTATGGTTCTATATGGGACCATCCGTACCTGTACCTTTTGCACATGTGCCATATCTGCCTAATGCACTCTTCCCTATGTTGCGTTTTTTTAATATCTTTTTCTAGAAATCTTTGTGAAAAAAATTATTGATTGATTAAATTATCTTCTTTTTCTTATTATTAGTTTCACTTTTGGTCTTGTCGTTATTACTTTTACTGTTTGCAATATTAGTGTGAACCTATCAATGAAAAGAAATAATAAAATAATAAAGATTTTTTTTCTCATATCTGATTCCGAACTACTGTTTTAAATCTCAGCTTTTATGGCCTCATGTGTGTTTAGTTCGGCGATGAATAATTAATTTCAGGTGAATTAATTTTTAAAGTTAGTTATTTTTTATTTAATATGAACTTTTTATTTTTTAATTAATTTTGAAAATCAAACTAATTTTGCATTAGAAAATTAATTCTAATTAATTTTACATACGTAAAACCAAACATACTCTACAAATTTTAAAAAATTTGTTTCCAAAATTTTTGGGAATATATACAATCCAGAAATCACTTGTATGAAAAATAAAATGTTATTTTGAAAATTTTGGAAGTGCAGGAAAAAATTGTGGGGTGCGGAATTTAAAAGCCATGAAGGAAATGCCCACTAACCCAACGGAGTGGGCCATCGAGTGAGGGGAAAAACAGAAAAATTAAATTAAATTTGGACTCAAATTTTAGCATTCGCAGCCCAAAAGCATGATCGTCCCAGCCCATAACAATCCATTGTATATACTTGAATCCATAGGCTAATCTAGCAATCTCGTTTATATCATCTATATTATTATTATTATTATTATGATTTGTCTATCTTCATTTAATTACATAATTTATTAAATTTAATATTTGAAAGAAAAAAAGTTGGATTAAACGCATCTAAAAAAAGTTTTTTTAAATCAACGAACTAAAATTTACATTAAAAAAAAATCATTATTAGAAAAACAATTAACTGATATGAAATGAACATCTCTTCCTCATATTGGACGTATGATAAAACAAAATACTTTATTTTAACATGGCCTCTAAAGCTAAATATGTCAAGTAATTTTCATTCTACCAAATAATAACATTTGCATTATATTATTTAGTATATACATACTAACTTATCATTCTAATAAAAAAATAAAAAATTACACATTATATTTTTTGAAAAAAAAAACTTTTTTTTTGAATTTTTTGTTATTAGTTTGATAGATTGAAAACCCTTAGAAAAATTAGTTAAAAAAAGTATAAATTCGGGTACCCGACCCGCAAAAAGTGAAACCATACCCACAATACACGGGTAGTAAATATTGGTCTTCTTCTCTTGTCTTAAGTCCTAAAACCCTACAAGTTAGTTCAAGAACTCGCCACTCAGCGGAAACAATCTTCTACGACCATTGTCCGCAAGGTTCGCAATAAGCATCGTATTCATTCACCAACGTCCATGCTCTCTCTGTTTTCTTTGTAATTCAACGTTTTTATGTTCATTTCTATTTGCATCTAGTTTAGGGTTTTTCAAGTCTTTTTTTGTAGTCGAAGGACCCAATGTTTGGGTCGCAGATTCATACTAGTTTTCCTCACCTAATAACTGTTTGGTATTTATCCATTTAAATATTTTTAGCTGCCTTGGTCTTTTCGCTATGTTATTGTTGTGTAATTTCTTCGTGCTGGCTAAATCTGCATTACTTAGTATACTCTTTGATGCTTAACGGAGCTGTGTAAATGGATGGCAGATGAATTTCAAAAACGTGAATGTGCCTAAAGTTCCTGGTGGGGGAATTGCTGCTTTGCTCAAAGTTAGCATCATCGGTGGGATTGCTGTGTATGGGGCTGCAAACAGTTTGTACAATGTTGAGGGAGGTCATCGAGCCATTGTGTTCAATCGCATTCTTGGTGTCAAAGAACAGGTTACTGCATAATTGCTTTGTCATTGGCTTTTTAATGATTGGGTTTTTGTAATGCAACTAGTTATGACTTTCTATGCTTTTTGCATCATCTTTAGTTCATGTCTGTAGTACTCTAATGAAAGTATTTTTCTCCCAAGTTCAGATATGGTGTCAACTGTCAACTTTGGAAATGAACTTGGAATCCCTTTCTTGTCTTTCTTTGGCTTTTGTAATGGCCTCCACCTCCGGGGTCGTTTGAATTCAAAGAAAATGCATTACCCAAGATTGATCTCGCTAAACCTTTATATTAAGATTCTATTAGGGTTTTTGTTCATGAATGTAAGTATTTTGCTATGTTGGTTCTGGGGCAGAAGTTTTCCTAGATTTAAGTTGACCTTCTTCTATGAAGACTTTTTATCTCTGGCAAACAAGATAAGATAATGCTTCTCCAAAGTAAATCATAAACTTTTGTTGAAAACCTGTGATTTTATGATATTCTTGTATTTGGGTTTTCTTGGCATCCTGATCCTGTAACACTTCTAGTGTATGAAGGGTTTCAGGCTTATGGTTGACTAATAATCTTACTGTCAAGCACGTACAGTGTCTATAACGTTGTACTTTTGAGGTTTTTATATTTAGACCGATAAACACTCAGTCTGTGTTTATTATATCTCATTTTGAAGAAATAGTCCTTTAATCTTTTGGTTCGAAAAATTTTAAACCTTAAGTTAAACCTAAAATAATCACTTCCCAAACACACAGGTAGACCTATAATGAATAGGAATTTTATTGCGATTAACATATGAATATAGCATGCCTCTTGAATGCAGGTCTATCCTGAAGGGACACATGTTATGATTCCTTGGTTCGAGAGGCCTGTGATCTATGACGTTCGTGCACGACCTCATTTGGTAGAGAGTACTTCAGGGAGCCGTGATCTCCAAATGGTAAATCTTTTTATCTGTTCTTTTTCTTTTCTTATTCTTGGAGATATGACATTTCAGTATGCTTGAATTTGTGGCTGCAAGGAGTCAAATAGGTTTTTCATTATCCTTTTTTTATTCATTTTTTTACAGGAATCATAGTGCTATGGTCTGTTTATATGAAAATCATTCCTCCTTCAGTGAGTTGTTGAGTGTTGGCAACTTGGCATTAAGAGTTTATGTCTTGTGTTGTTCATTGCTATCGGATACCTTACCATTTACTCATTTTCTTAATTCATGTTTGAAACACTTAGCTGAGTTTTTTTCGTACATTTCACCCACTTCCTCCTTGCATGTTTTGTTCTTCACTTAGTTCCATTATATTTGAACTATTACGCTCTATGACCATGATATTATAGTTTATGGTAGAAGAGTTAACACTAATTCAGAAAGATCATGACAATATATTGTCAGTGCTTACTCTATTGGCGTATGCACAAAATTAGTTCACTTTTATCTCCTTGTGTTTTTTGTCACGGCATACTTCATAGCACTTTGTGCTACCATTTATTTTGTCGTAGGTGAAAATTGGACTTAGAGTCCTTACACGCCCTGTCCCAGACCAATTACCGACAATTTATCGAACCCTGGGTGAGAATTATAATGAAAGGGTGCTGCCTTCTATTATTCATGAAACTCTCAAAGCTGTAGTTGCACAGTACAATGCCAGTCAGCTCATTACTCAGAGAGAGGTAAATATGTTCATAAGTTCGTTTCTCATTTACAACTAATTGAATGCGTGCTCTGTTCTTCTCCGTTGAAGTTTGTATTGTATTCTTAGGAATCTGGTAAATTTACCTTTTGGGATAAGTATGAAAACGAAATTATAACCTTATAGGCGGGACTGATTGTTTCTAGAACATACTGTTTTACAGACGGTCAGTCGAGAAATAAGGAGGATATTGACTGAGAGGGCCTCCCATTTTAACATTGCTTTGGATGATGTGTCAATCACAAGTTTGTCATTTGGGAAGGAATTTACAGCTGCCATTGAAGCCAAGCAGGTTGCTGCTCAAGAAGCTGAAAGAGCTAAATTTGTTGTTGAAAAAGCTGAACAAGACAAAAGAAGCGCTGTTATTAGAGCTCAGGTAAATTGAGTTGTCCCATTTTTACATTTGATTCGATTCTTAATATTTCTACGAGTGGCTTCTATATTTTTATAGTTTCTGAATCTGGACCAAACCATACGAATTCAAAGGAAGATTGATATTGTGAATGGTACTTGTATCTAGTTGTGAACATCGACACCAAGGAATATTAATAATTTTTTTTTCTACTCCCTTCAGTGTCATGTTCTTTATAAAATTATCTTCAATGGTCCTATCTATTGAAATTCGTTATGCATGAAGGATATTAAACCTCCCTCTTAGAAGTAATTCCTTTTAATATGATACCGTACTACTTTTTTCGACAAATGAATACAGACAGCTGCATTTACAACTTCATTGGCTATGTGTATAACCTATTCCTTCCCTTCTTTTTGACAAACAGGGTGAAGCCAAGAGTGCCCAGTTGATTGGTCAAGCTATAGCCAACAATCCTGCATTTATCACCTTAAGGAAAATTGAAGCTGCAAGGGAAATTGCTCAAACGATTTCACATTCTGCGAACAAGGTTTACTTGAATTCTGATGATCTCTTGCTCAATCTCCAGGAGTTCACTTTGGAGCCCAGTGGGAAGAAGAGATAGTTGCGAGGCTGAATTCACTTCATTACTTTAACCTCTTTTTCCTTGTACCATACTCATTTTCACCTGCATTTGCGTGTTATCAACTGTTCAAATATGAGATTCTCTGTCACAAACAGAAATGTTGACAAATTACATGGCCATAATCATTAAATGGAGCAAGCGAGATCGAGGAGGTTCAATCAGGTTTTAACCGTTTTCAGTGGTTCTGTTATTGAATAGTCTATCTTTGATATTGATTTTTCTGTGGCTCAGTGAGTCAGTTTTTATGAGCCACTGTTGACTTGATTTCTTGACTCTACCGCCAAAAATTGCATACTTGGCTGTAATTGTGGTGCTACAGACCCTCTTGAACAGAATTTAAATTTTGGTAAAAATGCAACTTATGTGGTTTACCTGTGGAATAAATGATGAGAAGAAACCAGAACAATCCAATTTTCAGAATGTTATAACTTTTAAGGGGTTTATGCTTTTTTCAGTGTTTCGAATGTTGAATTACGTAATGACAAGACAATGATTATGTTAATTAATTTGTCATATATTTGAGCATTAGTTAATGATATTTTAATGTTATCTTAAATTGTGTTCTTGAACGACAGCATCTATAACTGCATCGTAGTGCGTGAATTATGAATTTGATATTTTATTCTTTTTCAATTATAGTTTATTGGTTTAAACATATTTCGTGTTTTTAAGTGAATGATGTTTTATTTCAGTTCTTAGAAAATTGAGTAATATCTTGTTTATCTCTAATTCTTTTAACTATTAAAATTTTGAAGTTACGATTTTTTGTTTCTAAATCTTATATTAAGATGGATAAATTATATAACAATTTAGAAAATTATTAAACAGTAAACAGTGGTGAGATAAAGTGAATATTATTAGTCAAAAAAAATTAGTTATAAATAAAAATAGTAATTTCAACTCTTTCTTTCAAGGATGATAACTTAGCAATGTGTTTTATTCGGAAGACCCACTTCATAAAATGGCGTTGGAGTAATTTTTTAATTTTTTTCAAATGATTTTTCATTAATTAAAATTCATTTAGATCTTTCTACTTAGAGAACAATAATCACCTATTTAATATGTACTATACGAATTTTATAGTAGAAGTGCCGTCATAAAGAATCTCTAGTTAACATCTCTTAACCCGATATTGCTTAGGATTTAAAAAGCAATAAATTAATTTTGTCCTAAATATTTCAAAATTTATTCAAAACTACGCAAAATAATATCTGAAAAGAAATATAATGTACTGTGAATAATATCTGAAAAGAAATATAATGTACTGTGAATTAAATTTGATGTGTCTGAAAGTTTCATAGCTCTTGTTTGAATTAAGAACTTGAAAAACATAAGTTTTAGTGTGTGGTGTAAAGTTAACCGATACAGAGTTGTTGAATTAAAATCCTCTTATAATTGAAATAGCTTCCTTTGAAACTGAAAGTAGAAAATCTGTGAAAGGTTGATGGAGATGTTCTTCTGTAGCAGCCATTTTCCTCAACCTTCTCAAAACCCTTCTAATTTGCTCCTTCTTTCAGGTCCTCCTTCTTCGTACGTCTTTCTCTCTCTCTCTCTCTCTCTCTCTCTCTCTCTCTCTCTCTCTCTCTCTTCATTTTCCATTTCTAATTTCTTGTTTAAATTCTTACCAATGAACGAAGGAATGAATAAATGTTACGTTGAATAATGTTCAGTGGGAAAACTTCTCTGCTCTTTCAATTTGCATTCAATGTAGCACTTCACTCCCACAACGTCATCTTCATTTCCAACCGCCAAAGATTCGATTCCAAACCCCCTTTTCTTTCGCAGGTCACGTATCTCTCTTCTCTTCTCTCTCACTTTTTTTTTTCTTTTCATTTTTCCTAACTCGCTCTTTTCTGAATTTCAGGGAATTGATCCATCTTCTCATGTCTTCCACCGTATACAAATGAAGTATCTCTCCTACTTTATTCATTTCTATTATTTCATCATCATAATAATACTCAATTTTGTTTGCCTTTTGTTCGAGGTACGTGAATGATGATGAAGACATCAAGAAGTACTTTGCTGCCTTCCACCTGTATGATACATTGCCTGCAGCAGTTCTTATTGATGATTTTGGTGATTTCTTTGACGACAAGTAATTTTCCCTATTTCTGCTTTCTACCGCTTACCCTTTGAATTCCTTGTTTTGATTTTGGTTTCCGTTTCATCTTAAAAGGATCTGCCAACAACGATATTGTAATCCCCGCGGACGAGACATGGCCATGGTCAAGACTCTAGCCTTATGCCACAATGCAATTACTTTCGCAAAGTAAGTGTCCATTGCTATTATTATGTTAACAATTTCAATGAATATTACTGCAGACAACTCAACTCAACTCAGTATCAGATTTTTAACTTGCACATCACATAATATGATTGTGAATCTGTGATAATGAATAGGGTCTCTTTCTAAATTCTGTGGCAGTCAAAAAGGGTCTTGCAAGGTTGTGTTGTCGGATACTCATACTCACCAGAGAGACTCTCCAAGGTTTCATTTCATCTATAAGAAATGGATACAAACCACTTTTACTATTCAAGGTTAGCCTAGCTGCCTCTCGTACCAGGCCTTTGAAAACAATTAATCAATTCATGTGTTTTTTTGTTGTCATTGTATTGCAGAAGGGGATGTGTCTGGATCATTTATTCTGAAAGATAAGAGTCATTCACCAACCGATCACAACACAGCTGTGATCAAAGCTGCAAAGTACTCCATTGCTCTTCAATATCTGGTTTTTGAAGGAGTTGTTGAAGATGAAGTACAATAGATAAGTTACCTTTCCCCCACTTGGAACCGATTGATACATGTAACCGTGTTGTATATTCTCTTGGAACATTTAACAGTGATAATCAACAATAAACTGAACTTCGGAGCCTGCATCTTCATCACCAGTGTCAAATCTTGGGTTCTGTTGCATCGGTTAATTATGAAGATCAGAAAACCCTGGCTAGGTATCGTTGCTGCAAGTGTTTACTATTTCAATACATTAAACAAAAATGATTTGTGGACACTAAAATCTATTTGATATCCAGAAAGATGAAATATTAGAAAGAAAAGTGGAGGAATGATAGGTGATATGTTGTATGTCACAGGAAAAAATGAAAAATATTAAGTGTTTAGAATGAAAAAAATGTTCGTGCTGTTATTGTTATACTTTAAAACATCATGCAGGAAAACGCAAAACTTCAAAGACAATTATTGTTCATCAGAACCGGATTATGGTACCAAAATGCTGTTGCTAAAGTCAGCTTTAGAACGGTCTTAAGCAATTTTTTTTTTTCAAATTATATTGATTTAGCATCATTTTTTTTTGTTTCTCTCTCCTAAAAAAAATATGATTTAACTAATTTAATGATTTGGAAGAACGAATTTCATTCAAATTAAAATTTGAGTTGAATGTATAGATTCAGTAAAACTGAGTTTATAAAATGAAATATTCAAACACAAGTTATGGTTTCTCATGTAAAAGTATTTGATGTCTCATTAACTAATAATGCACAACCAAGTACACTTACCTGAAAGTGATTGTTCACACCAATAAAAGGAGTAAATATGGTATTTCATTCCTATTTCTTATATATGCATAATCAAAGAAATCACATCTCAAACTCTTGTCTTCCACCAAAAGTACATTTTTAACACTATCATTATTTTCCAAATCAATGTGAACAAAAGGAAATTGGACTTTCTTCTTGCACCACCAAGAAACAATACAACATTGCATTCTAAAAACAAACCACCGATCTTATCTAAATCATTTCTTCTGTCTTTCTCCAAACAACCAATTTTTTCATATTTCCCATGTTGTTTGTCCATTGTGGCATAAATATATGTACATATTTTAAAATGTGGAAGTTATTATTAGTTACTAGTGAGAAACTGGTATTAAACTATATAAAAATTTAACAAATTGTTTCATCACAGAATAAACACTCTTAAATATTAAATATTCTGTTGGAAGAAAAGAAACTTTGCATGTGGACATGACTTGATTAAGTTTGGCAAAATTGTTTTGTGATAGGCAAACATGGAAGAATGAGTTTATAACAACGTGGATGTAAGATGAGTAATCTATTTCAAGAAAATAAATAATAAAATTTTATATATATATATATATATATATATATATATATATATTACATAATGTGAATGATTAATAATTGTCTTCGTATCAAAATAGTTAGTTTGGATTAAATTAATATTTATTTAAAGATTTATTAAAATCTTGTTTATGTTGTTAAACCTTTAAACTTGTATTTTCTTTTTTTAAAATAACTCTAAGTTTTATAAACAAAATTAAAAATCTATAAAAAAAATATCAATTGCTTTATTTGTTTGAAGATCATAATTAACTTACTATTATTATTATGGTGATCATTATTTGTATAAAAATGGTTGCTTTTAATAACATTGTTGCCATGCTAATCGTGTTATTATTTATATTGTAACTGTGATTATTACGATCGGAACTGGAGTTTCTATTACTATTATTATTATAATAATTGCCTCTATGAAATAGTAATTATTACTATTAAAATATGTTATCATAACAGTAAAATTATGACAATTTTTATGATCATAGTCACCATTGCACCTATATAAAAAATGTGCCTTGATGATGGATTAGCACGTGTTATATACTTGTTGTGTAGGTCTTCTGATTCAAACAAACATGAATATTTTCAAATCAGAAAATTTACTAAAATTAACAAAAATACACACTTTTCACTTCAAATAGAAAGATTATTAAAACAAAAATAAGTTTGATATAGATTTTTTTTTCTTCTTAAAATTACATTTTATGAATACCCATGTAATCTCATCACCATTTCAAACAGATACGACAAAATAAATTTTATGTCTAATAAAAGTTAGACATTATAGCAATGAGAAAAAACTGTACGAATTTTATTTAACCAAAAAAAAAAATCAAAGATATATATATATATATATATATATATATATATATATATAATTGTGCTGGATTATCAGAATAAAGGGCAATGCTTAATTCAAGCATGAAATTTAAAATTAATATGATATAGATTCAACTTTGCTCAATTATTGGACTGAAAAAACTATTGGAAGAAATTTGAAAGCTAAGGACAGTGTTTCTCTTATATAGGTATACAATTCAAGTAATTTAAATTATGATTTCGATTTTGTTTTACATAATAACATAAATGGATATTTATTACAGTATAATTTAAACATAAGTTATTTCTTAAATTGAATTATTTTGTGAGAAAAGTTTCCATCATTGTGTTAATACTATATAATTTAGGTTTTAAATATTTTACTTTTAACTTATGAACACTCGTTTCATATATCGTTCTATTTAAAATATGTTTTATGCATTATTAATTTTGAAAAAAATAGAAAAGATAATAAAAAAGAAAAAAAATAAGGGAAGGTTGGTCCTTAGTTTTCACTCATACTATAAATGAGATGATTTTAATAACTGCTTTGAGAATGTGAAAGAAAGGGATAACACGGTCCTCTTCTTTTATATGTCAATTAAATCTTCATGTGTGAAATTTGTTTGAGCTTTATGAATTTTTATGGGAGAAAAGTCTCTATGTATATTTTATTTATTTATATATATATATTTATATATATATATATATAAATAAAAGCCTTAAATACAAACTATTTAATGTATCCAACAAGCAATTATGAAAGGTAGACAAAATGTTATTGCAAATAAATTTAATAGGGGATGGATAAAGTAAGATTTCAGATATTTTTAATTCACGTGATGTCGTATATTACTTTCGTTAAAACTTATTTATTAATTAATTAAGATAAAATTTCTTATGTTCACATTTTTTGTTTTCAAATAATTATTCTAAATAGATAACTCTAATAAACTTTTAGAAAATTTAATTCATCCACAGAAACATATCATTATAACATTAAATTAGTGGAAAGTCATCCTAACTCCATCTACTTCACAAAAACAAAGATTAAAAAACCTCATATATAATATATTATTGACTTAATATTTATTAATTTATAGTAAAAGGATATAAAAAAAAAGGATAGATAATCGTCTTAAATTTTAGAGAGGATTCAGTTTAATAAGAGGATCATTTATAATAAACAAAGAATAAAATATTTTGTTATATATATATATATATTATATATATATATATATATAACTAATTAATAGAATTTGAGTTAAAATAGAAGATTTTTTTGTGTGCATATTTGATCATATATTTAGGAGTTGTTTGTTATCTAACATAATACTAGCAAAATTAATTTTATGTTATTTTGGACAAAAAGAGTTGCATACTAATTTTTGTTGTAACTTTTTAATAAAATAACTTGTTTTTAGTTAATTTTTTTTTAAATTAATAGTATAAATGTTTAATAAATACTGCATTATTTACTATTCAATCCACTAAGATGAATATCACGGAAAAGAAAGAAAAAAAATGTAGTCCAAATCAGGTTTAGGTCGAAATCATAAATATTCTTATTTGTATTTGAAAGTCAACATTACAAGATATTATATTAAATAATGTATTTTCTGACACCTTATAATTGTTTCATGATTAAAATCTAGATATAGTAATCATTAAATATTTATATTTTCAGAGATAGTTCAGGTTTTTTTAGTAAATCTTTCTCACTAATTACTACACTTCTGAAAAGATAATTAATAATCCTGTACTGTACTAATTATATTTGAATTTGAATAAATAAAAAAGGTAAGTAATCGAAAAATATATATATTATTTACTAATAAGACTGTATTGGAAATTAAAGACAACTTTTCATTTAAATAAAAATGATTTAATTTTTTGGCTCAACACACTCAAGTTATATCACTGTAATGTAATCATAAGATATTAAAAAGAATAAAATAAGTTCTGAGGTCCAAAATTAAAACACAAATATTCATTGTACACAACACGTTCTCATCACGGAATCAATTAAATGAAATTGTGATAAGATATGGTTGAAAGATAGTGACACTAAATTAAAAATAGATCATCATTGAATTACAAAAACTTCAATACCAATCAAGTATGACATTCCTACACAGTACAACACTTCAAATTAAAAAATCATCTTACCAAATCACACCAAGAACTCAAAATTTTCATTGAATATACAATAATTACATTTATAAATTTATATATTATTTTTCATAAAACAATTCTAACTAAAAGTTAAATTGATTCATCAATTCAATCCAAATAATATATATATATATATATATATATATATATATATATAATATTTGAACCTGTTTATAATATATGGTAATGATTGAAATTTCAAATTTGCTGAATAACAATTTCTACATTTCCTGTATAAAAATCTTCCATGATTTTAGTATTAAAAAACATATAAAAAATATTAAACAAAAAATATATATTTAGATTGTCGTTGATTTTCTAAGTAATATGTGATTATTGTAGGAAAATAATTATTTGCATAATATAAATATTATGATATATTGTATGAATATAGCATTTGGTAAATGTTCTTATCTTCAAGTACACACAATAGTCTTGTATCATTTAAAAATGAAAATAAAAAAATTAATTATTTTTTAGTTTTCAATCTTTGTAAATATTTTCAAGGACAAAATGTGATGAAATTTTAAATTCTAAAACGGACGACACGATGATTAATTCTAAGAACACTGTATTGATACGTGGAGGACGATGTGACTCAATAAAAAGTGAGTAAAATTTATTTATTTAATATTGTATTTAGTTTTAAATATGACTAATACGAAAATAATTTGATCACAAAAAATAAAAAATAAAATTGGGAATAATAAATTAACGAATAAAACGGAAGGTGAGGTCACGACATGAGTTCCTTGAAGAAGACGCATCCTGGTAGGTCTGGGTTCGGAGCGAGGTTTGGAGTTTGAAGAAGTAGAAGAAGAAAAGAAAAGAAAGATAATAAGCACTTGGCACTTGCATAGCTTTACCCTCCATCACCCGCCACTACAAAACTATGCCCCCATTTCCTTCTTTCAACCTTTTTCCTTCTCTTTCTCTTTCTCTCTCTCTCAACTCTACCACTTCCTAACTTAGACAAAAAAAACTTCTCTTTTTCTCTTCTTCTTTTCACCTCAATTCATCACTTTCTTCCTTCTTCCTGTGCTATGATAGGGTAACTAACTCCCACCATAACACAAATCAACGCAACCCCAGAGGAATTATATATGGTCAGTACTCACACCACTCAATCAATGCAAAAATATCAAACATCCAACCACCCATTTCATGATGTTTTTTCTTGTTTTCATGTTTATGTTTTTTTTTTCTTCGATTGTCTAAAATTTACAATCTTGCTTCTGTTTCTGCTTCTGGGGTGTGGGATCAGAGAGGTTTCAATGAAGACCATGGTGTTGTGGGCGGAAAGGAAGAAGAAAACGTGTGGCCCTCGTGGCTACGGCCACTTCTCAAGACGAGTTTTTTCGTTCAATGCAAAGTTCACGCAGATTCCCACAAGAATGAATGCAATATGTATTGCTTGGACTGTGTGAATGGAGCCCTTTGTTCTGCATGTCTTGCTTCCCACAAAGAACACAGAACAATCCAGGTACAGTGTTCAGCTGAAAAGAAATTGTGTTGTGGTGTTTCGTGGCTCAATTTGATCGAATTATGTTGGGGTTTATGGTCCAAATTCAAGGATTTCTGTTTGTTTAATCTGATTTTGCAGTTTCTTCCTACATTTTTGGGATTTGAATCCAATCCCGTCTGATCGGTCCGAAATTTTTTTGGTTTATCGGTTACACGTGCCATTTAATGCTGAATTTGCGAACTTCCCAAGTCATTAAATCGCCATTTTCTTTTTTCATGGAAAAATTGTTTATCACTCAATTATACCGTCCATTGATTCTGTTCATTCAGATAGATAATTGTATTTATTTTATGAAATTTATGAATTTCTGTATTTTCTTTCACCATCTGATGAGAAGATTCTCTCTTATTTTCTTTCAAATTTTATGAATTTCCAAAGATAAGGAGATCTTCATACCATGATGTGATAAGGGTGTCTGAGATACAGAAATTTCTGGACATCACAGGCGTTCAAACTTACATTATCAACAGTGCCAAGATTGTGTTCTTGAATGAGAGGCCTCAACCAAGGCCCGGAAAAGGGGTCACCAATACCTGCCAAGTCTGTGATCGCAGCCTCCTTGATTCCTTCAGCTTCTGCTCTCTTGGTTGTAAGGTATTCATTCATACACATAAATCCAAATTTTCATCTATTAAAATGGAACTCATAATCCTGATTTCATCTTTGAATTGCAGTAGTTGTTAACGAAGTATATGATGAAGAATTGATTTCGTTTCAAAACTTTTTTAAGAAATGTTATGTGTAAAGTGGTACAATACAACCTTTGTAATTGTAACTACCTCCTACTTTTTTGCTGTATAAAGTATGTAACATTATGGCTGTACTTTTTATGCTTGCTTTGAAAAAGTAAGAAAAATGATGATGGATATGAATGAATGAATGAATGATGTGTTAGACTTTTAAATTTTCTTCTCAGATTGTTGGAACCTCCAAAAAGTTCCGGAAGAAGAAAATGTTAGGTGAGACAGAAGGGTCTGATGGTGAAGAATCAGTGAACGGCATAAGCAATGTAAATGGTGGCAGAAGCAAAATCCATAGCTTTACACCTTCAACACCACCACCAACAGTGGCTAATTACAGAACTGCAAAGAGAAGGAAAGGAATTCCACATAGAGCTCCAATGGGTGGAGGACTCATTATAGAATACAACGTTGTATAGTTGTATAGTGGTTTTTGTGTCAGTCACTCACCAATCAATATTTATACCAAAAAGATACAGCAGTTGTTACCACTTCCTTGGTTGGCACCATCACAAAAATATGCTGAATTATCTTACCTAGTTGCAATGCCTGTGCCCTGTCACTGAGGCCGGTGTTGGAAACTACTGCTCTATCTTGTTGTATAGGACAAAAACAATAGGGAGAAAAAGTTGTGTCAAAAAGCAAGTAATAATATAACATAGAGTGGGGGGTACTTTATGTTGGTGTAAGAATGGCATTTGGGTACTGCTATGTGATGCTAAATGTACATAGTGGCTTGTAGAAAGGAATTGTATAGCATCAAAATTAGACAATAAAAAAATATTGTGAACTCATGATGGGTATTAATTATATTCTCTTGGTTTGGTGCATGGCCATGTCCTTGTCCTCTCAAAGTTCAAAGTTTGTGTCTTGTTTGGCAGATGGAGGAGTGGCTAAAACTTTAAAGTGCTTAACTTAATTGCCTTTTTTCTTCTCTTTTGGTATGCTTTTGGAGCTTGACTTCTTGTCAAAACACTATACTGCTGAACTGTATAGCAACAACAAACACACCATATGTGTTGCTGTTTTCTTGTTTTGCTTCACGCCTTCTCATTCTTTCCAGTAATAATACTTTGACACGCAAAAGTTTTTTACACTCATTTGATACCATTCTTCACTCTTTCTTTGCTTCTACAGATACAAAAATTTACTTTTTTATGACTATTTTACTTCTACCATGTGTGTCAAAGTGTTGTTATGTTACTCTATTCTTAATTCTCAGATTTTGTGCAATGGTATTTTTGTATGTCACTTTCTTTTCAAGATGCTAAAAATGCACATAGCATATTTTACTGTCATGGAGAAAAAAGAAACTCAGAATCAGCTGCATGTCTTGTCTTTTTCTGTACTTAAATGCTCAATCTTACACCAAATGTTGCGACAGTAAATGTTTTTGTTAGGTTTGCTGTTATTTCTGAGAGAGTTTTGTTGGAATAATTTAGGTGTGAGCCAAAGTTTCACCGAATAAAATAAACAAACACTAAGAATAAAGACTCATAATATCATTGTCTTAAAGTTTTAAAATTTTAAAATTTTGAAATAAAAATGATGTCAAATACTTTATATATATAAGACAAATATCATATATATATATATATATATATATATATAAAATCTCTCAATCATTATCAATTAGTATAACTAAATCATACGAAAAAAATAATCCATAAAAAACATGCAAGGGATGCACCAGTGAAAATTTTCGATGTTGAAAAATTCTTTAAGAGAGTTACTTTAGACATGTGAAAATAAGTACACAACTTGTATTGTAGTTCTGTATTTCTTCCTTGAGTTGTTTATTTGTTAGATCTTTTGTAATTATAGTGGATTCATTATAAAAAGTATTTGACACATTTTCTTTTCAATCCAATAAAAGAATTGTGATTTTGTTATAAAAACTTTAATTACATTATTTTTATCTGAATCATTTTCTTTTCAATCCAATAAAAGAATTGTGATTTTGTTATAAAAACTTTAATTACATTATTTTTATCTGAATCATGTTAATAGATAAATATATGTTTAGTTTTTAATAATTATATATGATGATTATCAAAAATAAAATTAACATTAATACATAAGAGAACTTCTGGTTTTTACATTGTAAATTTCAATTTTTTAATAATATTTTCAATATTAATTGCATAATTAACCTTTATTTTAATAAATACATATAACAATTGATAAACAACTTATTTACTTTAACTATTAATTAAATTTAAATAAAATAAAATAAAATTTTAATAAAATTTTAAGAAATGAACATAAGTTATATATATATTTCCTTTTGATGATGGATTCACTACTTTGAGATATTCTCTTATCATAATAGCAGATGCCCGTATATAATATACATCACATGGTTCATAAAGTGACACATGGAGAATACTACAACGTTTACGAATTCACCACTGAAGAAAAATCAAAAGATTTTTCTAAAGTGAGAATGAATTTAAAAAGGTGAAATGCATATTTAAAAGGTTTTGCCTATGATTCATCCTATTATTTATCCATAAAGGATTCCTTTAAATTAAGGAGAATATGTTCACGAATTAAATTACTAAAATTATGTCTTAAATGGGAATTAACTATAATATGCCTTTAGTTCATTAAATAATTAAAAAAAAAAACGCTTTCACTTGTTCAACATAAACCACCGTTAATTTCATATGAAATTTATTTTTCGTAGTTTTCTTATCTCGAGTTATTCTAGTCTAAATTTGAATATGTTCTTAATGTTTTAAAAACTTATTAAATTTTCGATAATTAGCGCGATTTTTCCTCGATGGAAAATTTTATGAAATTTTTATTTATATTATATTTCTTCTTTCAAACAATATTATTTAAATATTAAATTTATTGAATTTGACTTATTTAAAACTTTGTATTAGATTTACTACAAACAGAAAACAAAGAAAGTTCAAAATACCATAGATCGTGTATTCTTTAATTAACTTAGCTATGATGTCTTTGGGTTGGAATTAATGTTTTGAAAATCATGTTTAAATTAAATTTCTTTAGGTTGTAAAAGATAAATTATTGAAAGCGAAGAATAATAATGTTTCGGTACTTAGGAGTCGAGATTGAGAACAATTTAAATATTCTTTTTTTCTTCCATCTTCTGATATACTTTTTAAAAATTTCACATTTCAAAATAGATAATATCTCAAAAATTCAATAATTATTCTTAATAATTATGCCGGACGAACTTGGATACGAATAATCATGTAAAAATAAATTAGTTAAGTTTATAATTATTTTAGCAAAGAGGTATTGAATTTATTTGGCCTTAACGAGCAACAAAAGGCCATTGGTTTGAGACTTGACTTGAAAAACCAAAAAGTAGTTTAGTGACCGAAACTGTTTGGGGGTGAAAACACAATGAAATTAATAAATTGTTGAACCCTTTGATGATGATGTGATGCATCTACACCGAGAAATACACCTTTTTATGCAATCAAATAGTGATGCCAATTTGGATAATAACATTGTCTCAATCCATTAAACAACTTTATTCAACTTCCACTCTTTCTATATAACAAAATGTTAATTATCAAAACATTTATTATTCAAATTATGTGAATATAATCTGTATATGTAACTAACAAGGACAATCCCTCATTATTCATTGATATATGTAACTAACAATCCATAAATCGTATATAAAAAATTCGTATTCACAATTTAAAAAAGAAAAAGAAAATATTTCAACTCTAAAAATAAAATACTTAACATTAATTAATTTAATGTATTTTTAAGAAAATGAAAAAAAAATCCTAAATTAAGAATTGGACTTTCTTTCTGAAAAAAAAAATTATGTCTGTCATGAAACAAAACAGAGGGACAAATTCGGTCAGATCTGAATTGTAGCAAATAAATGTACTATTGAACAGAAAAATAAACACTTTGGTTTGTTCTTCTGTATTTAACTTCAAATTAATTTCCACCACGTGCCTCCAATTATTGCACATTCCTTTGTTTTCTCAACCATAAATTTATTTATTAATGAATCGAAAACCCTATTGGTGCCGTACTTAATTGAAAACATCGATAATAATATGGATAGTTTAAAATATGATACTCGTGAAATGAATGTCTTCTATGTTACTTTCTCTGTTTTATACAATTCATTTTTTTTAAGAAAAAAATGTTATTTTATATTTACTATTTTTTTTTAAGATAACATAACTTTTTATTATTTTAAACATTTGGATGTTGTATTTTGAATGACACATTTATATATTTTCAAAGTTGATTAGCACTGTCAACTCTTTCGAGATTTTTTTGTAATATATATTTGTAATTGTGCAAAATATATATTTAGACTGTATAATTTTTACTTTTTAGAGTGATGAATTCGAAATTATTTATTTTTTTCCAACAACATTGAAAATGAATCATTTCAAAGTACACAATATAACACATAGCATTTTTTTTAATTGTGTAATCTAACAAAACTGTATATAAAAATACTTTTATCATTTTTTTTACTCCAGAGATATAAGAAGAAATAATCAGATTCACGAAGAAAGCACAAAAGATAATTTCTTTTTGCACCTTCATAATTTAAACTTGCAATCATATACATTATTATACTTTGAGTTGTTAGGATATGAATTTTATATTTCAGAATTATGTTTTATTTTATATTTTAGAATATATAATTCAAAATATAAATTTTTATGTTTCATGTAAATTTGAAATATAGTTTTGTATTCTGAATTATACAAATTGAAATTCATTTATATGTTAAATTATATAATTTTGAATGCATTTTATATTTTATATTTTAGAATATACTATTTAGAATAAAAAAAATCATGGTAGTGCATATTGAAATAATGGAGGTGCAAAAGAAATAGCTGTCTCAAAGCCAATACGAAGGCCCAAAACTTATATTTTAGGTCCAAAAGCAGGGGTCTCGTGAACCAAAATCACATTTGTTATTTGTTATTTTTGAGGGTCCGAATAAAAAAAAAAAACAACCAATTTTCATCTTTTATTTGTTTTTGCAAGTTTCAAATATAGAGTGGAATGAGAAGTTAATGAGAAATTGAATTTCAGAGTGAAGGGTTTGGTTGGAGGAGAAGAGAAGTGATTTTAGCGAAGTCGAAGAAAGGGTTTGTTTTGGTTCAGAATTGTTAGCTTTTGACGATATCATAGCTCTAAAACGATGAGAGATATTTGTCGAAACTTCCAGCGAGGCAGGTTATTGTTCTTCTCTTCTTCATTGCTTTGTTTGCAGTTTCAATTTTCGATGATTCATTAACATAGCGTTGTGATGTTGTTTCTGTGTAATTACAATGCGCAATTATTTCTTTTTATTTTCACTGTTTGTGTGCGTATCTTGTGGGGGCGTGATTGGGCTTTGGATTTTCAGCTACTGGTAGTATATAACTGTATAAATCTGAGCATTTACGTGTTACATTACAGTAGTAATCTATGTGATCAAATATGCTATTAGATTATTAATGTTGAAATTTTTATTCCTCCGTTTTGTGTCATCAGAAATTTTGAGAATGGGTTTTAAGTTGCCGTGGTTCATGTTTCAGCTGTCAATATGGAGAAAGGTGCAGATATTTACATGTCAACAACCAACAGAGAAAACCTAACGTTCAAGGGTTTGGAGGACAAAACGGTTCTCACCAACAGCAAAGTACAAATCCCTTTGGATTTGGGTCTGGTTCTGGCTCACAACAACAACAGAAGTCTAACCCTTTTGGTTTTGGCACTCAGAACAATTCCCAGTTAAATGGGGGGCCTCGTTCTGAGTATAAACCGAACCAATACAAGGTTCTCACTCTTTTCCTGTGTTTATACATGTTGAAAAGGTTTAATTTTTTATATTGTTAGGCATTATAATAAATCATACGACATTGGAGGTATTATAATAAATTATACGACATTGAAGCTTTTTGATATTTGTGGACTATTTTTGAGGGGTTCTCGATGCTACGTCTGCTTCATCTTCACTTTTAGTAAAATAATCTGATGTTTGTTCTTAGTATTGATCATTTACCTCTGAAGCAGCCTTTTGAAAATAAATGGAATCGGCAGTCGTCCAAACCCCAGAATGGTGGAAAATCTGATAACAACCCCCAACCAGTCGATCATAAGTGAGTATTTATCAGTCCATTCTCCATCTCATGAATCATGGATATTTTTCTTGATGTTGTCTCAAGTCAACATGAGGGACATGAGCCCTTGTACTTCAGAATGAGAAACATAACAAGTAGAGGTCTAAATGTCTACGAAGTGCATAAGCACTGACTAATGGTGCTTGAAAGTACCAAACAAACTCTGTAATCTTTGATTGGATCACTGGAGGGCTTTGCCTTTGATCAATTTTGAGGATGCAAATTTTTTGTTGCCTAGGCTCTTCTGCTCTTTTTTTTTTTTTGCTAAAGTGTACAATCCTCTGCATATTTGTCTTTAAATAATTTTCCATTTGTTAAACAAGCAAAGGAAAATTGAGTACCATTGTTTTTCTTTTGTTGGGTTATGTGATTTCTTTTGGAGAATAGCTGATCATCTCTAGTCCTTTTTCATGCTATCTAGTTAATCTTTTTCGATATAAAAAAAAAGGTCTCTATTGTATTTCTTTCTTTTGCCTTATTTTTCTATTGTATGCATAATATTATTGATATACTTTACTTGGTTGATGTAATTAAAGATGCACAGATCCTGAGAACTGCAAGCGCCAGATTGCAGAAGATTTCGAGAAAGAGAAACCAATTTGGATACTTACATGCTACGGTCATTTCAGAGGGTATATTTCTCATACATGATGGTTTGAAAACACTAATCAAACTTTTTACTGAAGATAATATATATTTTTAACCATGTACAACACTATCACCTAATGCAGAATAATATAGAAAAAATTCCATTTTGCTTGAAACCCGTGTAACTGAGCTATGTTGCTAAAGAATGTTGAGTATTATTTCAATTCATCCAATGCAACACTAATAAATGGACCAGTAATCATTGAATACTTCCTCATCCAATATTTGAAAATTCTTTTCAAAGCTACTGTCCATATGATTAGCAAGATCTTAATAGGAACGTTTTCCTTATGCATTACAGAGCTTTAGATGATAGGGTTTCACATGGAAGGTTCACATGCATGATTTCACTTATTATTTAATTTTCTGTAAACTGCAGTTGAATCTTCTTTAGTTACTAATGAGTTAGGCCACTGTCCACCTGGATTACACTAAAACATTTCCTCAGGAAATTTGCAGTTAAAACGATAATACTGGAAAAAGAGATTCTGGTGTAATTGTCACTCTTGGAAGAGAATTTGCTTTAAAGAATCCTAACCAGTGCTGTAATAAGATAACTAAGTATAGATTTTGACCTCCTTTGGTGCAGTGCTCCTTGTGACATTGTTGGTGATATTAGCTTTGAAGAATTGCGGGCATCAGCTTATGAGGATGCTAAGCGTGGGATGAGCTTGCAATCAATAGTAAGAAATCTGACGTAACATGCCTTTAACCCCTTTCTCTCTCCTCTCCCCTGCACATTTTTGGAAGATACCGTGTTCTCTATCTAGTTAATTGCTTTAATTTTCCATATGACATTTCACTTTGACAATTTGTATTGAAGAAGAGCCTCCTTTACTGAATCTTTTGTGTTGACATTTGTAATTACAAGGTTAGTTGTGCTCAAATGTATTCTGTGTCTAACCTGAAAATATGACATTGCAGGTTGAGAAAGAGAGAAATATACTGAAATCCAAGATGCTTGAGTTTCAGAAACTGCTTTCTGAACCTTACCAAAAACCAATAAATTCTTCGCTCGACATTCAAAGACCCCAATCCATGGGAGCCAATGCAAATCTGTTTTCAGGAACATCTCAAAGTAATGGTCCTTTGTCAGTCTCAAGCTTTAGCCAACTGGGTACTTCAATGAATATGGGTTTTGGAAGGTAGGATTTACTGGCTAGAAAATATTTTCCTCATTTTTGGTTGCTTGGTGTTTGAAAACAACTAAACAGAATCCAAAATAAACTACTTGAAGTTGAATGAACTCCATTGGAGTGTGGTTTGTACCCTATAAGGTATTGATGAGACCTGATAGTTTGTCTAATTTGCATTAGACCTCTACTGACACCCTTTTTTCTAGAACTCCTGTCTACTGTGTGTTCTTGTTTAGGATTGTGTTGTAATTGCCAAGAGAATGGAGAAATGCACAAGAGCTTTTATTAATGTCGTATAAGGTTACAGTTTTGTAGATGCTGTTTCAGGCTAGTTGGATATCAGTTTTTAAGGGCACTAGAGTGTCCCAGGTCTTGAAAATTTGGTTTCTGTAAACTTTCCGATAGTGGCTATGTTGTTACATAGGTATTACTTGTGGAATTGGGTATGGGATGTTGTTGGTATACAATGGGTAAGATGCATATCTGCAATCATTGCTTCCCATGCACTGATTATTCTTCATCTTGTACTTTCCTTGTCATTGCTAATATATTTTTTTTCTTGCTTTTGCTTTTGGTCTAATCTGTTTGGAACTATGGTTAGGCCATCTGCACCACCAACAAACACTCTGGCACAGCCTAGTTTTTTTGGAATTGGAGGTATATATTTGGTGTATTTTTTATAGTGTTATGACTATATGTCTTTTGTTTTTCTTGCTCATATATGTCTGACTGTCTGCTATAATAAAAACTAGGAAACTCTTTGGCATCCAATACAGGAAACCTAACCACCAGTGGCTCCTTCGGTATTCAAAGCAACCCCCATTCTACACCAGTGGATATGACAATGTTTCCGGGTTCAACTCAGCAAACACCAGCCACATTCAATAACTCTGGTCCCAATACAATGTTTCAAACAACATCAGATGTCCTGTTGTCGTAAGTTCATAGCGCTTAAAAAGTCCTGAAAGGCAGTTGCCATAATTTAATCACTGTTTAACCATATTTCAAGGTACATCGTTTTTAATCATGTGGAATTAATAAATGACAAAGATTGATTATAATCTGGCCAGTCAATCATTATTGTTTTCATTGAAAACTTTTCAACTTGTTGCATCTTCAGCTTAGTCATTCATTTTCAGTTTAAAAAAAATTGTGAGCTTGAAAATTTCAATTTTATCCATGTCGCATTATTATTCTACTTGATTTAATAATGTAGCAGCAGTAAATTTTTGTGACAAGACTCCCATGATGCTTTCTAATTTATTTATTTTTAAATGATTATGATAAACTTTTTGATTTAAGTAAAACTATTGAATATTTCATCTGGTACGTTTATAAATATTTTTATGAAGAGATGGATAAAAAGTCTCTGAGCTTTTGGGTTCAGCAAAGGACTCAGCAACAAAAGGTAAGAAGTGATGAATGTACCAAGCACCCAATTGCCTCAGGAGGTCACTCCAACTATTCTAATTTTTATTAAAACAGACCAAGTTGCATCTATTGTAATTGTTATGATTTGGATGAAGCTGACTGCATAACCCAATGATAAAATATATTTTGTCAAGCCATATATGTTACAGTTTGTAGATTAGAAAGTTTTTAATGCCAATATCAGTGCTTGTATCGGTTGGATCTTCCTTAATTTTTATGAAACAATTCCCCAGTTTATACTAGTATGTGTCTTCTTGGAAACTTCACCTTTATTCATGCATTTTCTGAGGTTGTCTCTATTTCTTCGAATGCAAGTTTCACAGACTTTTGCTTGAATTTTTATGGTCGTTTTCTATTCTTGCAGAAAGAAGTTACAATCGGAGAATGTGTCAGGAGATGTCAGTATTTGGTTAAAAGAGAAATGGAATCCAGGAGAGGTAATACTATAGTCTTCTGCTTTACTCTAACTGATAGGTTGATAAGTGCTTATGTGCTAACATTTGTTCGTTTTCATTTTGATTTTGTACTGTGTCTGGCAGATTCCAGAAGAAGCTCCTCCTGATTCATTGGTACGGTAGACATTTGTGAATTGGCATCTGAAACATAGGAACCAATGCTGCGTTCCCACTTGGCAAGATTTTGGTTTCGTGGTTGAACTATATATAGATCAATAGCATGTTATAGATCAATATTTGGAATTCATTTGATATGGATTCCACTCCTGTTATGTATCTTTTAATGCCATGGGTATGCCATTGTGTTTGCAAGAAACCTACTATGCAATATCTTTTTCTTGTAAAATAGCAGTAATTACACTTTTTTCAAATGAAAAAAAATTTCTAATTTTTTTTCTTTTACAAGCAGAAGTTTTAAGCAACACATGGTGCATTAAAATTTAATGTAGTTGTAAACTCAAGAGACAATCATTTTGTTTGGTAGATAAGAAGGGGGAAGGAGGGAGAGGGGAAGAAAGTTAATTTTATTAATTTGTTTGAAGATGAGAATTACGTTTAAAATCTGATGGAAATATAACTAATGCAATTACAAATTAAAAAACTTAAGTAGAAGACAAAAAGATAAACGAAAACTGTCTTCTCCAACTAAGGAAAATTGATCATGAAATAAGAACAAACACCTTTTATTTAGCGCATGCATCTCTACCAAATTCAATGTTTTAGTCTCAATAATCATGGCGATAAATTAAGGATGCAACACAGACAAAAATAATTATAAAGATGGCGATACAACACATCTATGTACCCTGTTAGTAATAACGATGAAGACTGGAAGAAGGGCCTAAGTAATTGAATTGCTAACAGAGCTAATCTTTTTACAATGAGTATTTACAGGGCTATTCTTTTGAAACATACTGATCAAAGGAATACAATAAATTCGTGAAAAAAAAATTGTAATTAAATTTCAAAGTGCCAACTCTGATTATACACTGGAAATATGATCAGTGCCAACCGAAGAGGAATCAAGTTGAAATTGAAAAGACTCAGCCAATTTGACTGCATCTGAAATTCTAAGGCGTGTTCCCTGTTGTCCAACAACAGTAGCAGCAACATTTGCTGCTAATGTGCCTATACCTCTCAAATCTGATATACCTCTTAAAATACCATATAGTATACCAGATGCATATGCATCACCAGCACCACAAGTATCCACTGGAACACATGGAGAAGGAGGAATATATACAGCTTCTCCTTTTACACCTATGTAAGACCCTCTAGGACCATCTGTAACAGATACTAGAGGAACAAAGTGGCTCAGATACCTTGCAGCTGAAGCAGCACTTTCCTTTGCTTCAAAATTACAAAGAGCTCTGGCCTCATCACCATTTGCAAACACTAAATCCACACTGTTCCCAATGATTTCCCTGATGAATGGAAAAATACACCAGTTTTACAAAAGCATACATGTGTGTGATCTAACACCAGTTCTGGTTAATTGAATTTAACTGGCTCCTACAGGTTTCATGATACAGTTTAGGCGATGGTCTTACCAAAAATCATCAAAGTGTCTTTCAATGCAGGAAACATCTGAAGCTGTTATTGCAACCAAGGCACCATTGCTTCGAGCTTTTTCACATGCTTTGGTTATTGTTTTAATAGTATCAGGAAGTTCAAATAAATACCCTTCAACAATCAGTATGTTGGTCTTGGAAACAGCACTAGCCAAGGATGCATCATAGTTAACAGTTGAAGATGTGCCCTGATACCAGAATACAGAAATATTTTTAGCAACTTCACCATGTGCTTTGTATAATCAGCAAGGAAGAATAAACACTATAAATTGTTGTTAATATATTTACTTATATAAACATCTTGCTATAGAATCCTTAAATTTATCTTAGTATCCGTTTTGTAGCATACTGAACCTGATATGCAAGCATTGTTCGCTGAGCATCTGGAGTTGTGAGAACTATAACTGTTCCAGTTGTTCCATCTTTGATAGGCTCGGAAAGAAATTGCACATTTGCTCGGCGCAATTTTTCCCTGTAGAATTAAAAGAAAATGTAAACAAACAATACATTCATCAAATCTCACTTGCCAAAACAAAACTGGCGGAATCATTAAATAACACAAAAACTATGTGTCAAAGATGAGGACACAGTTCAAAGGGATTATGTGTGCGACTACACTGCATGTTTTGGAAGAAAAAAATGAGTACTTCACAGTAATAGAATATTTAATATACAGGGATAAAAAATATAAAATTTTGCATGGTTGATTCCATATACAATCCCTCTTCCCCTGTATTATCTTTTAAGCTATCATTATATGATCTACTTGTGGGCTATCTTTAGAAAGTGCACATCTCAGATACCAAAATCCAGCCAATGGAACGCCTCTGATTTGAGGAAGAACAAAAACATAATTACCAATCCTGAATTGTGATCAAGAGCACCTGACTATGAAACCCGGACACACCTCATCAATGAGGTGTTCCGTGTCGGACATGTATCGGACACTGACACATGTACGATACTCGTATCAGTTAAGTGTCCAAATTGAAAGACATTTTTTTGTCTTTGAGATGATTTTGGCATGACTCCAACACAATGTTAATAACCACACATTCAATGATTTTCTAAAAAACTCATAAAATTGTAAACTTATCACATAAGTTTCTATTATGATCACTACTACTACTACATAGGATAGTGTATGGTTCAATTACTACCATTATGATATTATCAGTGCAAATAATGAAGACAAACCTGTAGAAACCCCCCAACAGATCACTCCCTACACTACCGGTCATTGCCACACTTATAGCAGGAACTTTGAGCGAACGACTTCCAAGCCTTGCAAGAGCAACTAGGGTATTAGAAAGAGATCCACCAGCCGCAGCTTTATAGCTGCACCCATCCATAGCCTGCAAAACTCTACCTCTTTCCTCGTGATTTACCACTTTCCGCGTTCCCTTCTCTAACCCCAACTTCTTCAGAAAATCATCATCAACCATGCCAGAGAAGTCCACCTACAAGAATTTCCAATAAAAAAACACCTTCAATAATCATTGCTGTTGCCAGAAAAAATGAAATAAACAATCGTGTCCATAGCAACAAGACAATGAAGGTATAAGCCATATGAGCAAAACTAAAACTTTGTACGTTTTTCTGGTGTTACTTTCTGATCATAATTGAAGTTTGACTCGGTAATGACTTCAATACAAACATTGATTATTAGCTGACTTGTAACGCCAATCATAAAACCCCAATTCTGATTCGTCAACAAACTGAAAACACTAGCATTATCTAACTTCTATCACGGCATAACCCATCATAAAACAAGAACAAGGAAGATTATAAAATTTTAGCAGATTGAACCGTTTCTCACAAGGGAACAAAAAACACAGAACATACACGAAACAATTCTTAAATACAGGAACAGTATATATACAGGGTGTGCAAATTCGTAGAGTTTAACCGCAATTATGATGAATAAATGGAGCAGAAAGGAAAAGGGAATCACCATGGCTTGACCGAGACCCAAGACATCCCATCTTTCAGGCAATTCTAAGGAGCTAAGACTCTCTTGGCCTTCTTCTTCTTCGTCGTCATCGCAACTAGCCTTCATGGGTTGTTGTTCATCATCTTCTTCAATACCACTTCCATGTTGTGCACCATCGGGGACTCCAGGCCCACATCGGGCGGAAAAAGAAGCGTTCCTTCGGCAGCATAAGATAAATTGGGGAGTTGGGGCATTTGAGAGTTTTGGGAGACAAAGGAAAGAAAGGTGTGGTGTAGGAAAGAAGAGAGAGGGGGAGAGGTGAGGTGAAGAATAGATGGGAAGAAGAGAGAGAGGCATGGAAAATTATTTTGGTTGCTTTGTTCTGTGTCTGGTCTCTGAAGAGAGGGAGAGAGAGACACAAACACAGAGGAACCAAGGTTAAGGTTTGGATGTGGTGGTAATGTTGAGAGACACGACACAAAGATAAGGAGAGGAAACTAACCAAAACCAAAAGAAGGAGGAAAGAGAGGGAGTGGACAACTCAAATTACGGAACCACCCTCCTCAACGTAACTTCCTACGGATTCTAGAATCTCCAGGTCCCACGTAACATCTCTCCACCCTTTCCAAATATAAAGAAAATAATAATAATAATGGAGTTTTTATTTTTTTAATAGGATTTAATATGATATTTTAGTTAAATCGAAGATGTGATATGTAAAAAATATGGATACCTTGTCAAAATTTAGAAAATTTATGTCATCTTATGTTAATCTGTGTTAATGTTGGGTTGGGTTTGTCTGGACTGGAGAGATTCATGGATTTATTTTAAGGGATTTGAATTAAGATGATAAATTTGGGAGGAATTCAAAATTGGAAGAATGGAATAAAAAAGGAAGACACCTAATAAAAATGTCTTTTATATTTTTTTATTATAAATTATTATTGAAATTTAAAAAGTAATAATTAATATAATAAAATTGAAAAAACAAACCATTTGAATATATATATATATATATATATATATTAAATCTTGTGAATAATTGATGATAATAATAGTAACAATAACAATAATTACTGTCATTATAATATTTGAATATTTAAAATAATACGTAAATATTATTAATAAAATTTATTAAATCTTGTACATAACTAAAATAATTATTAAACCATGTATGTAATTAATAATAATAATAATAATATTAATAATCATATCAATTATTAACTAGCATAAATATTAGTGTTATGTGTACGTACTTTTAAACATTTATAAATTATTTAAAAGGTGTATATAATAATTAAAATTAAAAAGTAAAAAAATGTGTATATAATTATAGATATATAAATATAGATAAAATATTATAAGTAATTTTATAATAAAAATAAATAAAACACAATAAGTAGAAAATATTATAAGTAATTTTAATTAAATTTGAGAAAAGTTACTAAAATGGTAAAATAATAGATAAGTTTATTAATGAATAATTATTTGAATTAAAAAAAAATAAACACGAAAACGATAAAACTAAAAAACTATTTTTTTTTTATTATGAATTGTTATTCAAATTTAAAAAATAATAATTAAAAATATAAATTAAAACAAAATAGAATATATATATATATATATATATATATATATATAACTATAGATTATAGATGCATATTTATAAAAATAATAATAATAATAATTATTATTATTATTTTATAAGTCTTAAGAATTTGATTAAATCTATAACAATATATAAAGGGGATTCTCCTTTTTGTGTTCACTTTTCAAAATACCAATTTTACCCTTTAAATATAATAATTTATTAAATTTTAAAAAATTGACCGTTACTTTTACAAACCGTTTATAAAATCATATGTCTCTGCTTCTTCTCCTCTTATTTATTTATCAATAATTATTCTTTTATGTGTTCTGATATATTTCACTTTATTTTAATAAATATTAATGCATAAACACAGACGCGATAACACTTATGTTACGCTAGTGATAATAAAAAAATCTGATTATTAATGTACACACTACAAATATAATGAATAAACAAACCAAACAACAGAAGAAAATAATAATAAAATTCATGACAATTTTTTTTTAAATAAAATCAATATAGCATTAACGTAAGATTAGAATTATTAACTGTGTATACAAAAGATATAAGTATAAATACTTTTGTGGATTATATAATAAATATTTTTTTTTATTTTGTACATAGTTATTTTTTTAAAATATTTTAATTTAAAATTAATTAATTAAAAAAATAAATGAATGACATTACAATATCATATTATATATATATATATATATATATATATATTAATTAGTAATGATTATAATAATAATATTAAAACTAATAATAATAATAATATAATTTTAATTTGTAATAATAATAACAATTACAATTTTTATATTAATTTTAGTCATAGGAGTAAAACTATAATCTAATAATTTTATTTAAAATATTTTTTAGGTATTACATTTATAAAACTTTTAAGAGAATCTCATAACTCATAAAATTCACTTTCAAATTCTTTCCTATCTACTTTTTTTATCCCTTAAGACAAATAATGTTATATCCTCCATCACCATTCACTTACTTAAATAGTATTAAGTCAATTAAAAAAAAATATAAAATCAAATAAAAAACGAATCAAATAGTTAAATCATATATTTTCAATAATAGTAAGAGTGGATCGAAAAAATTAAGGGATAACTTTAGGTAATTCATTTGTTTAATATTCATATATTTATTTGAACGGCAGAGAAAAATACATTACCTATGCTTTTCGGACTTGCCACTTTAAATATAATTTTAAATTTCTTTAATTTTATAATTTGCCATCCATGATATAAAACAAACTTATGAGTTTGAATATAAAATGTTACTTAATGAAGTTGGGCAAAGATAAAATTAAAAGTTTTTATCATACAAAGACAATTACTGTTGAAAATATTCAAAATATTTGAACAATGACTAATAGAGTGAGCAAACAGTTCCCAATTTGTTTTGACCTATCACCACGAACCCTAATTCGGAATTTGATTCTCATTGCAGGGATCTGAAACAAGAGATTCTAATATGATCCACTGTATTGCTGGTTCAATTGTTGAAAGGCGAGTATGAATTAATTTCGAGATTGAAAAATTTGAGCGAAACAAAAACAGAGATGTACCTGAAGAAGCCGTTGTGGAGTGAAACAACAGGGAAAGGAGATGGAAATGCAAAGGTAGAAGATGACGGTGTTGTGAGCGAGGTCGGAAAGTCGCTGCAGCAGCAGAGAGTGTATAGAGAAGTCACTCTCGCTCTCAGAACGGGACTCAGAGACGCACGTGCCGAATTCTCCTTTCTCCGTGTTCGCGCTCTCCGTTCCATTCTCAAGTTCCTCCGTTCCGTTGCGGAGGCTGAATCAACCATTGACCTCTTTAATCAAACCCAATGCATTCCCCAACTCCAAGGTCTGTTTTATTCAGTTAAACATTCATTTTTAAATATGTAATAATATATGTCTTTGATCCATGTATTACTAGTGTTTATATACTAACAGAAAATTCAGTATAAAATAGATTTTATCTGGATTTTGGCTCCCAGAAGGTAATTAATGACACACAAATATCTTCTCCTATAACTTCAATAATTCCAGCTTAAGAAGTTTAGCTGAAAATCTGGATCGCCCATAACAATAATCTTATCACCCCTCGTGTGCAAGATGTTTGAAAAGTAATTCCATGATCAAGAAATAACTCTTCATGCAACTGATTCCCGAGTCAACCCAAATCAGTATCAAACAGATATTGCCTGCATTTTGGTTACTAAATGGTAGTTAATGATACAAAACTATCTTGTCTGATATAACCAGCAATTTTAACTAAACTTTAGGTTGAAAATAATAATAGTGATGATGATAATATTATCAATATTTTTTTGTTCAGTGCCATGTGGTTGTGTTTGCAGTGGTTCCGGTTTTGTTTCAGCACTCGCTCAAAGAGAGTGGGGATGAATACAATGAGAGTAAGGTAGGTGACTTGAGCCATATATTTGGTGTGGAACCAATGAAGGTGACGAGTCCATCTACTGATGCTGAAGTTGCGCTTGCTCTTAGAGTATTGGAAGGGTGTTGTCTGCTTCATCCAGAGAGTACAATACTCGCCCATCAAAACAATGCCATTCAGGTCACTTTCATTGCTAATTTTTCATGTTTTCCATTCTGTGGCTATAGATATTGTGACAAGTGACTTTTCCATTTCCATAAAAGTTTTATGGTTTTTTACTTCAGTATTTTCAGTTCTTTAATTTATTAAAATGAAAGACTCTTAATTCAAAGATGGCAGATGTGATGTTCGCCTCAAGGAAAGGCACACACAATCTAAAAAGAGAACAACCAAATTGATACCGTAATCCCCTCTTTTCCCTCTTATGAATGGTCTTGTGCTGATTACTTACATCATCAGCACAATCAGCACATAGCATCAACACAAGCCCTGTTATTGCCCACATGATTTTCTTTATCATGTGTTTCAATGTCTTCATGGGAGAAGCACTCATCCCCTTCATATATCTAAACCTCAATTTTTTAAAAAGAACAATTATCCCTTCAATTTCTTTCCACATTCATTGATACCCTCTGGTAGCATTAGTTAAAATGAAAGGCCAAATAACAACCTTTTCTCGAATGAAATCCAAATGCAAAATGAAGTTTTTATCCTTGGATTTAAGCGTGGCACTGCAATTGTATGCAAACAAAGTGCGATGCATGAATAGCACACGTGCACAAGACAATCCTTCTCTCTCCCACCGAGGCCTCCAATCTTAAAAAAGATATGAATGTTTAGATACTGAGTTATATATTTAAAAATTGCTGTACTTTTGTAGGTTTTAATGAATATATTATCCACTCGTGGAGTATTGGAGCAAGGTGCATGCTTAGATGCTTTAATCTCGTTGATGGTGGATTCATCATCCAATCAAATGGTAGCCTGGCACTTTCCTTCACAGCAGTTACAAATATGTATCACTTTTCTGTAATTTGAGAATTAACATCTTGTTTCTTTCTTTTGTCTTCAATTTATGCTTTAAGAACTGAGTTATTGCTTCGACAGTATTTGTTTTTATGTGAGGAAAAGTTGCAAAATAATTTGTCAGCTGTGATTGCTAATAAAAAGGGGAAAGAGTAGTGCTTCAGGAGTTTGCTACATCATTTTCTCTTCCATTCTTTTCCAATTTATAAAAGCTTTCGATATCTGAGAGTCTTCGCTTGGCTGATAGGATTTACTGATTGATGTTCCACTAGATGTTTAGCAAAGTTTTCTGTCTGCTAAAGAATGTTTCTTTTGTTATTTGTTTTTTTTTAATATATTTCTCTTGATAATTACCTATCAGGATTTCGAGAAATGTAATGGTATTATGGAAGTTGCTGACCTTCTAAGAGACAAACAAGTGGATGAAAATCTCAGGTACCGCTTCTTCATAGTCTTGTTCATTTTAATGCTGTATTCTTCTGATAGGCCATGCTTGTTAGTTATTCCTTCTTATTTCTTCAAGCTATTAGGCATAGACTTGATACATGGTATCCGAACAAGGCATCAAAATTTATAATTTAGTGAGTTTCGATCATATAGCGTATATCTCACTTCATTTGGTAAATGCAAAGAATATTCTGAGTGAACATGACATGTCAAAATTTGGTGGAGTATAGCGGTAAGGCAGTTAGAAAGCAAGCCTGTGGCATAGAAGAGATGAAAGCAGAAACTTTTAAGTAAAACTTCTGTCCTTAACACCTTGAAAATGGCACAAACCTTGATCAAAAGGGATTAACTATCCATCAAACTTCCAAAATATCAGACTTAGTTAGCAAATTAAACCAGGCAGACAAATTGAGTGTTTGGAAAACAGCACAGGCATGTTACTCGAACTGCTAAGCTATCTCACAAGGAGGAAGAGGTGACTATTGTTTACAGAGCACTATTGTATATCCTATTAAGTATAGCCCTGTCCTAGTAAGACATCCTAAACATTTCAAAACAATTGCAATTTAGGAAGAAAGGTTGCCAATAAGAAATTGGGAAACACATTTATTGATGAAAACTCCTGAAGTATCTAAAGTCCAAGTGCAGGCATCTCTGGAGTATTAAATCTATGGAAGGAAACAAAAATTAAGAATGCCATGCAAATATGTTACCCTGTAGCACATTAGAAGTCTTTTTCTTCCCTTCTGACTGCTTAGTTTTTATGAAGGAATTTCTATAAAGTTAGAATGCACTGTAAATTTGTAAACCTTGAAGTATTTCAGTTTGTTGGGCCGTACTTTTACCGAAGAAAGGAATGAAAGCTTGTTTGGTTTTTTCATGTTTCAGTATTTTGTTTGTCATGTGGTGGTTCGCAGTCTCGAGGTAACTCAAATAAAATAATTAAAATAATGAAGGAGATCTTGTATCTTAGGTTAAAATGTGGAGAGTTTTTGCTGCTTCTCATTGGTCATGTGAATGGAAGAGATTCGCCTCCTTTGGCAACTATACATGAAGATACAAGGCGTCTTCTGGGGGAGAAATCAGCCTCCTTGATATGGGCAGCCAGTCAGTTTGGCTCAACACTGGATCCAGAGCAGAGACTAACAGCCCTCCAGATCCAGGCTCGCAGGGTCCTTGAATCGTTAGACTTGTACTGAATGTTAAGGATAACACCTTCAATTTTAGGCAATTGAGAATGTGCTCCATGTTGTTTCAAAGTTTTGTATGTATATTCTCCTTTTTTATTGCAATGATAATTGTTTTCACAATGTGGTTAAGCTTTTGATAGACCTTAAAGTTTTTTGATTTTCTTCTACAGCAACTAATGAATGAGGGAAAAAAGAGTGCGAATTATCCTAAATTATTAATATTTTATTATTATTTCCAAACAAAATTTATACATATGATTTTCAAGTGGATGAAAATCTCAGGTACTGCTTTATTCCAGTCTTGTACATTTTAATGCTGCATTCTTGTAGACCATGCTTCTTAGTCCTGTAAACTTGTGTTGCTTTACCTTCTTATTCTTCAAGCTATTTGGTAGGGCATCGAAATTTCTAATTTAGTGAGCTTCGATCATATAGCATTTATCTCATTTCATTTCTTAAATGTAAAGAATATTCCGAGTGACCACGACATGTCAAAATTTGATGGAGTAGAGCAGTTCGGCAGTTAGAAAGCAAGCCTGTGGCATAGAAGAGATGAAGGGAGAAACTTGTAAGTAAAATTTCTGTCCTTAACTCTGGAATGCCACAACCCTTGATCAGAAGTGGATAAATTATCAATCTAACTTCCACAATATCAGACATAGATAGCAAAGTATACCTGTAAATCAGGCACAAGCATGTTACTAAAATCTCACAAGGAGGAAGAGGTGACTATTGCTTACAGAGCATTTATGGCACAAAGAGAAATTTCGTGGAAAGGGTTTTGTGTGGCCTTCCTACAAGTAACCAGCACTATTGTATATCCTATTAAGTATATCCCTGTCCAAATAAAACATCCTGAACATTTCAAACGATTGAAACTTAGGTAGAAGGTTTGCCAATAAGAAATTGGGAAACACATTTACTGATGAAAACTCTTGAAGGATCTCAAGTCCAAGAAATGAAGAATGCCATGCAAATGTTACCTCACGGCACATTAGAAATAGTTTTCTTCTCTTTTGACTGCTTAGTTTACACAAAAGGAGTTTCTGCAAGTTAGAATGCACTGTAAATTTGTAAACCTTGCTGTGCCATACTTTTTTCCGATGAAAAATTGTTTGGTTTTTAATGATGTTTGAAGTTTGTGATGTGGTGGGTCTGAGTCTGGAGATAAGTGAATTAAAATAATGAAGGAGATTTTGTATGTTAGGTTAAAATGTGGAGAGTTTTTGCTGCTGCTGACTGGACATGTGAATGGAAGAGATTTGGGTCCTTTGGAAAGTGTACATGAAGATACAAGGCGTCTTCTGGGAGAGAAAACAGCCTCTTTGATATGGGCAGCGAGTCAGTTTGACCCAACACTGGAAGCAGAGGAGAGACTAACATTCCTCCACAACCAGGCTCGCAGGGTCCTTGAATCATTAGACTTGGACTGAATGTTAAGGACAGCACCTTCAATTTTAGGGAATTGGGAATGTGATCTTTCTTGTTTCTAAGTATAGTATGTATATTCTCATTTTTTTTGTATTGCAACTAGTCCGAGATCCGTTTTTTATTTTATTTTCTATAAGTTGGTTAAATTTTCAATAATAAAAATAATATATATGTGTAAGAAAATGTTTATTATCAACAATTAAATATATTAAAATAATGGATATTCTCATTTTTTTTTGTATTGCAATAACAATTGTTTGTACATTGTAGCTAAGTTTTATGATTTTCTTATACAGCAACTAATTGATGAAGGAAGAAAGGGTACGAATTATACTAATTTATTAATATCTTATTGACTTAATTAATTTGTAAGTCTTTTAATAGACTTTTATGTTTTTTCTGGCTATTGAGTATTTAATTTTTTTTCTTTTTTTTTCTTTTCAATTGAGTTTTTATCCTTCAATCTCTTTTTTCTTTTGTATGTCATTGTTATATTATTTTATCATGCTGTTTATTTCTTTCTTAGCAAGTTAAGAAGTATGGAATTTTGTAATTAATATAAAAGGATATTTCAGACAATATAAAATGATAAATTACTTTTATTATTTTAATGTGTTTTACCAGGCATTATTACTACCAACCTCACACGAAATGCACCGGCCTTAAACAATAGTCAATAACTAAATTGGTCTTAAAACAAAAATCAAGAACTATGATCATTTTAAAGAATAATTTAACCTAAGCATGAGATACAGTATTCATTAAATTTAACATATGTCATTTTTATAATGTTGAATGTGTATTTTCATTATTGATGAATAAATAATTATTAATGAATAAATAATATATATTTTAATATAAATTCCAACATGTATGGTTAACAATGTAATGAATGGTCATAACTTAAAAAGAAGATTAAACTAGTGATTCACGTCGTTGTTGTGTGAGTAAGTAGTGTAGCAACACAGACACATTTCTTGCCCCAAATCGATAGCCATGAACTCTTTTCTTGCAAGCTCGTATGCTTCTTCTCCATTGCTCCCTCTTTTCCCACACTCTTCCAGAACTTTCAGACAACCTCGTTTTCACTCCAACTCCAATTTTTCTCCCATGGTTGTCGCATGTTGCTCCTCTGCACCGTCACACAGTGGATCCAACCCTTCTCAACAACCACTCCTCAACGACCAAACCCTACACACCGAAGTTGCAACCCCTCAAACCCCTTCGTTTCTTTCGCCCCTTCCCAAACTCACTTCCTCTGACCAAGCCTTCTTTCTCCTCGCATTCATCGCTTCCACGGTATGATCCTTTTTTTTTCGTTTTCGGCTACACTTTTTTTTTTTTTTTTTTTTTTTTTTGTTTTAATTATTTTTTTTATTTTTTTTTTTCGTTATTTT
>Ga0214542_1002477_pt1 | contig 38121 bp, 25 predicted proteins | sample CNSS1metaG_FD_160096 | JGI IMG/M metagenome (GOLD analysis project Ga0214542, IMG submission 160096) | Root nodule microbial communities from cowpea collected in UCLA plant growth center, Los Angeles, California, USA - CNSS1 | ecosystem: Host-associated > Plants > Roots > Nodule | place: USA...
TTATTTTTTATAAATATACTTTTATTTTATTTATTAACTTAATAACATTACAACATCATCAATTATTAATATAATTCAAAAAAATGTGTACACACAGGCGCGATAGCGCCTGTGTTTACACTAGTATTAAATAATACGTTTTCGAATAGATGTAGTAGACACATCACCTAAAAAGAATACAATAATTTAAAAATATAAAACATTACGATTCTCCACAAATAAGTTCATCCTTTCAAAAGTAGTATTCCTTTATATTGAGGAATCAAAATAATTATCCAAAACTTTGAGATCCAGAATTAAATTCATAAAAAATCTAGAGACTAAAAATATAATTAAATTTAAAATATTGATCACATAAACATAAAATCATATATTAGATGCTAACATAATCCTTCTGTACTGAAAAAAATTGCAGATGATAGAGGTGAGGTCAGAGTTTAGAGCAGCTCCATAGGACTGAGCATCTCACAGTTGTAGTAGTATGCTGGAGCCTTGAGGGAGAGAAGCATGCACAATGCAGATAGCAGATAGCAGAATGCAGAATGCAGATATCAGATATCAGATTGTTGCAGATGCAGAGGATCAATCATGTAATGTAACAGAACACTCCATATTAATAATAATAACATTTTTTGTCTGAAACATCTGAAAATGTGAAGAGAGAGATGCTCAAACAGTTGTTTCTGTCTTGGAAGATGAACCAAATCAAAGATACCTCATACACCTCCACACACAACCAATCACAACATAAATATACACTCAAAGTAGAATGAATATTCAGCCCTCTAAAATTTCCCTTTTTTTCTCTTACTGTGATCCTATCCTACTTAACTCCTTTTGCTGGATTTAATTTTAAAAATGTTTGATTTGATATATTAATCACTGATATTTGTTCTAATCAATGTTCACAGTTTCCAATTTTGTTTATTTCTTTGATTGAAAGAAAAAATATATGAAAGTTAGTCAAAGAAATAGTGACGATCGTAGATTTTCTGCTGCAGTATGAAACCACCTATCACTAAAGACAAATTCTATCGATACCTTAGAAAAAGTAATTACAAGGAAAAAGACAAGGGAAAAGTATATGATGAAGAGGACTAGATAGAGAATAATATTGTAAAAAGGGTCATACAAATTTATTTTTTATGAACCATGTAACTCGTCACTTTCACTTTATTTAAATGCGGAGTTTTTCTTTTTATTTTTTAAATCATAGTAGACAGATTTTTTGTTTTTAATTTCGATGTGAAATTCCCCTACTGTTTGTATGTCTTTATTATTTGTGCTTAGTTTATTAATTTTAATTTCATCTAATCTATGTGACTAGTCTAAGTATCTAAATATGGTGGTGGGTATCTAATGTATGCTTAAACTCAACATAATTATAATAAACGAAAAAAAAAAAACTTATTTCTTGAACAACTCTGGTATGAAATAAAAAAATAATACATATATACTTATATAAAAAAATAATAACATAACGTAATAAAAATTATATTCATGTCATCATATAAATAGAGTATATATTTTTATAACTGTTTTTTATGTCAGTTTTTAATTAGATAACGTCACCCTTTATCAAAGAAAGGTTCTTTTAGGTATTGAACTCGAACAATTGTATATTTTCATAAAATATCGCAACAGTAAATACATAGCATATCAACAAGCAAAGATAATATAATTAAATTAAATTTAAAATGTAAAGAAATCAATCATAAACATTAAAATGTCATGTTACACTTTCCATAATATCATCTGATAACATAAAACTTACTTTCTCATTTAGTAATTCACAAAAGTCAAGATAACTTGTAATACTTAATATACAAGTAAGAGTATATGAATCTTCATTGGTTTCTTACTCTAAATCATAATAGTGATGGAATATGAATACATATCATTGATGTTTGAAGTGTTTAATACATTTATATCTCAAAAGGTCAATTACAAACTAAAAACTTATGCTTTTCATTATTCATGTTCAACTAATTTTAAGAACATCAAATCCAACTATAAACAAAACAATTTAATTAAAAAAAATACAATTACATACATTTATCAAATAAAATATGTTAATTCAATCTTAACAAAATCATTACACTCTAAACCAAGTTTTAAACCACAAAGAGATATTATTTGACCGAAACACTTTAAATTACATTTTAAATCATAAAGAAATATTGTGTAAAAGGTTTTATTAAAAAATTACATCTTTATTTTGTATTAGTTACCTGAAATGATTCGAAACCATCTTATAGAGTAAATTTATTTTTGTCCACTTGGTTTAAATGACTTATTATAAGCAATAACATTAAATATCAAATCCAATGTGTTCACATTTTCAACAACCATTTAACCAAAATTACAATCATAAATTCAAACATATAAATTAGTTGTCAAATATTTAACCAATCCAAACACTTTGAATTGGATATAAAACTTGAAGGATAATGGATAAATAAATGGAATTGAGAGAATTATGGTGTTATTTGGATTAAAAGAAAGAGAGTGCATCTGCCTGAATTTAAAATAAAAAGTTGTGTATGATATAATTGATAAAAAAATATTTTAATAAATTAAAATGTAAATTTATACTTTTATCTTTATGATTAAATTTAATAGAAAATAAAATACATTTACTTTTATATATATATATATATATATAAGTAAATGTATTTTATTTTCTATTAAATTTAATCATAAAGATAAAAGTATAAATTTACATTTTAATTTATTAAAATATATATATATATATATATATTATCAGAATTGGAATTGATTGTCATCCCCACACTTGCCAGCAAGCAGCAGTATCCCCACACAACCAATTACCATACCACAGTCTTATCATTACAGTAGCATCATGCAAGACTTATTTGTTGTGATTTAAAACAAAGGTGGGTATTTCAATAATATTAAGTTCTCTTAAATCTCTTCAATTTATTGAAATTTCAATCTATACCCATCCTGCAATTACTATTCTACATATGCTCTTGATATTTGCGCAGAAGCAACAAGTAAGAGTTAAGTTATTGGTTTTGTTTCATATCCTAGTCTTGGTTATGTGCAAATATGAGAAACATTTTTAATAATTTATTGTTCATTGTATTATAACCTTATAGTTACATCTAATTTTATCAATATTCATTTCACTTTCAGAAAAATTCACATGCTAAAAAAAACCCTCTTGATCACTACACACATTTATTTTTTGTGGAAAAAAAAATAAAAGAGAGAAATGAAACATTAAAAATTGAGCAAAAATAAAATAAAAATAAGATACCTTAAGGAGAAATAAAAAATATTTTTGTTACGATATTATGCATGTAATTTTATTATTTGTATATTATTATTATTATTATTATTATTAAAATACCACAATTCGTAAGAAGAAAAATTAAAACTTTAAGGGTTTAAGTTATAGAATATTTAATTCAATTCAATTCTCAAATATAGTTATAGGTACCTTATTGAGTTTCTTAACTTGTTTAAATTTTACTCCTAGGTTAATATCCTTTATTTATTTTGAAACCCATTTAATCGTTTCTATACATAATATATTTATAACATGTGAAGTGACTTGTGTGTGCTAGTTATTAACCATGACTAAAATTATTATTATTTTTAATTAAACAATTTCTATTTCCATTAAATTGTACTTATTTTTCATCGAAAATTTTCTATTTTAACTCACTTTTTACCTATTTATCTTTATTTATTTTTTCTGTTTTCTGTTGTCTTCATTTTTTTCCACTACCACACATACCATTAATATACTATTTATATTTATAGCCTAATTATATTTTTCTACTAGTAATTAAAGAAAAACACAAGAAAAGTAATTGACACCTTTAACGAGTCAATTTTGTAATAAGAATAATATACTAAAGCAAATATTATTTTAGAAATGTATATGAATAAAACCACTGAAACAAAAGGTTGAAGCTTGAAATGTGGGGGTGCGGGTGCTGATGCAACACTACTACACTGCACTCTTCTTAAAGCTTCCTCCAACACTTTATGCTTCGAACTGCATTTCCATATTCTGTTCTCTGCTTCCACTTGTTTAACAACAAAACCCATCATCACCATCATTCATGCTTTCTTTCCTAATCACTTAGCTTAGAAACAATGCAAAGCTTCAACCCAACCGAATCAGAATCAACCTCACCACTCTATTCCCACTCTTCATTCATTCACCGGTAAATTACATACTAAAGTCTGCAAGAACCATTCACATGCAGCAACAACTGCATGTCTTAATTTATTTTTCTTTTGGTATTACAAATATAAAGTTGTGTAAAACAGAGTTTCTCTGTTTTTCTCTGCTCTGTAACAGGGGAAATGACGCCAACCCAAATCCCACGCGCTTCTCTGATCTTCAGCATTCTTTTCGGCAGCACGATGCTATTGATTTAAGCTCAAGTTAATACTCTCTTTCTATGTCTTCACCAATATATAAACACGCACACTTACACACAATGGTTCCTTCTCGGGTAGGAATTTTAATTTTTAACTATATTATATCCAGGTTCTGTGTTTGGTGCAAAGTCGAACAATATGGCTGTTGTTGCAAGCAACTTGCAGTGTGGGACATTCAACACGGTACCAGTTTTTCTCTCTTGTTTCTTCTCTAGTTATACATGTTTTTTTTTTCACGCGTGCCTTGTCTATTCTGGGTTCGGATGGGAATGTTTGTGTAGAACCTTGGAGGTGCAGAATTTGCTTCGACGGTTGTAGGGTGTGCTGAGACAGATTCTCAACACATGTATCAGAGAGGAAGCAGTAGCGCCACCATGCCCATGGGGAACCAGTATGTTGAGAAATGGGCAGATGATAGCCAGCACACTGAAGATACTTGCACAGACATCGACACCGATGATAAAAACCAAGTGGGTTTCTGAAAAATTATTTACTTGCTGTTACTGTTATGTATTGGAAATGGAAAGTCATTGTAAAGGCTTAAATGGGTTTTTGTCACTATCTTTTTCTTTTTAATTTTTTGAAGTTGGAAAATTTTGGTCTCTGGGGTGTTTTTCTGCTCAATTTGGTCATTCTGTGTGTTTGTCACACCTACTTACTCCACTTGACTACTAAAAAGTATCGCATCAGTTGGATTTTTTGCATCTCTATCAGTATAAATGTTTTGTCCAAAAAGATGCAGACGTACTTAACGGGATAAAAGGGAATGTGAATTGCTGATTTCAATGTATTTTTTGTTCAGTGTTTCTCTACCGTGTCTTGGGGCACTGGAGTTGGGGACGGGGCACTTGTAGTTGTGGACTCCCAGGATCAATGTAAGACGAAGGTTAAACCTGAAGACCAGAAGGTTTGTTTGATCCTTGTTTTGGTACTAAATCCTATGTTTAGCATTTCCTGTTTCGTTGCTGATAGCTTTATTTTTGTGAATGTTTTCTGTTAGACCGTACGTAGGCTAGCTCAGAATCGCGAGGCTGCTAGGAAGAGTAGGTTGAGGAAAAAGGTAATCGCTCAAGGAAGAACTTTATCCTAATTGACTCTTAATTCAGCAGTTTATTATTCTGAGTTTCATTGTGTTAGTTAGTTTCAATGTTACTACTTTTTGTTTCTCCCTGCATGTCACAATCACTGGGAGTGAATTAACAAGTTAATTTTTCCAGATAAGTGTAAGAATTATGTTAATGGAATATATTTGATTGGTTTATATGGTTTGATCATGAACAGGCATATGTGCAGCAGTTGGAGAACAGTCGAGTTAGGCTTGCACAATTAGAACAAGAACTTCAACGGGCACGTCAGCAGGTGTAAGATATTAAAGGTTTCTGGTAGATAATTTGCATCCATAACACATTTTTGCTGTTATCTTACTTGCTGTTTTTTATGGGTTGCTACGTTCTCCAGGGTGTTCTTGTTGCAAGTGGAATCACAGCCGATCGAGGTCATTCAGTTGTTGGAAATGGTAATATAAAAGATTGTTTTTCATTTGTAGTGGCAGAACATTGGTAATTCACTATTGAGTACATGTTTTCGAACTCTATCCAGTACATGTTTATACATGACAGTAATTATTGTTTGAAACTGCATCCATGGCTAAGAAAGAAGCTAAATTAGTTGATTGTATCGATACAATTTGTATATGGTAATTCGAGAGATAACTTTAACATAGAAATTGACATGATATTGGTAGAGTTGAAGCCTCAATCTTTGATTGTGTGGTGATTACTTTTATCCTTCAGGAGCTTTAGCATTTGACATGGACTATGCTCGATGGGTTGATGAGCATCAGAGGCTGATCAATGACCTAAGATCAGCTTTAAATTCTCGAATGGGTGATAATGAATTGCATGTTCTTGTTGATGGAGTTGTGGCACATTACGATGAATTATTCAGGTTGAAGAGCATAGGGGCAAAGGCTGATGTATTTCACATACTTTCTGGGATGTGGAAGACTCCTGCAGAAAGATGCTTCATATGGCTTGGTGGATTTCGTTCTTCTGAAATCCTCAAGGTGATTAACCATTTCAGTAAGTGAAATTTAGTCTCCAGAGTAAATAAATATTCAGTTGTTGATCAAATAATTTCTTTGGATATTCAGATAGTTAGAAACCAGCTTGAGCCATTAACTGAAGAGCAATTGATGGGAATTTACAATCTGCAACAGTCTTCTCAGCAGGCTGAAGATGCATTATCACAAGGCATGGAAGCATTGCAGCAATCTCTGTCAGACACACTCTCAACCCCCTCACAGGGACCATGTGGTTCTGGAAATGTTGCTGAGTACATGGGCCAAATGGCAATTGCATTGGGCAAGCTTGCCACACTTGAGAGTTTCCTTCATCAGGTAATACTAATACTTAGCACTTTATAATCTTTATTTGTATTTTAATTTCTCACTTTCAATAGTAGAATTCCACATCAGGCTTATGAGTTTGGTTCCTCTATGCTGTTACTATGTCAATTCTCACTAACTATGATCACAAACATTAAGAATTTGTTTGAATTGTATTCTGAGAGTTAGATGTTTCCTTTGTCAGGCTGATCTGTTGAGGCAACAAACTCTGCAACAGATGAGACGAATTCTGAGCACCTTCCAAGCTGCGCGGGCACTACTCGTCATAAATGATTACGTTTCACGGCTCAGAGCTCTTAATTCTCTATGGTTAGCGTGCCCTAGAGAGTACTAGGTGTCACACATATTCAGAACTAATCTTATCTGAAACATGCCTAATTACTGCACCTTGATTTGTACAACTCTTTAGCTATTGACAAATTTGTATATTGTTGGCATATTCAATGAATATTTTTCTATGCTATGCTTACACCACTCTTGAAAACAGATAGGTGTCACCTCTGCATCCTTCCACCTATTGCAAATAACTTCTACCAAAACATGGCTTTATTGATAGAAATAATTATAAATCATTTCATTCCCTTTCTCATCATCCATTTCTATATAAAAACAAAAGCTCTACATTGAAATGCGAACAATATGATGTGTTTTTTTATGGAACAGAACAGAAAATTACATTAAACAATCTGCACAAATTTTGTTTTACTCCCCTATAATAACTAAGATCTGTACATAAATGAACAGTAGTTGTACAAACTTTTCACCCTTTTATGTTCTGTAATTCTTCCACTGATGCAACATCATCATTGTATCCTATGCTACATATAGATTAAGATCAAGCATATTCAACTTCAACCAATCTATCTAAGATTCTTCAACTTTTGTTATCCACTGGTCTATAGACCTTTTTCCTGCTATTCAGTTTTCCTGCCAAGAATCAATAATGTAACTATTAAAACATTAATCTTTCTTTAAACAATTTCATCATATTTAAACTAGTGATGCAGATATAAGAAACTCTACCTGGTCTATGAATTTTTCTGGATGCCACTTGGGGAATGAACACCCCAGTACCCTTACCACCCTTCCATAAGTTCACAAGCCAAAGGGGTGGTGAACCAGAACCATGTCTTTCCCATAAACAAAAATTGCTTGGAGGTGGTGATGCGCAGCTAAATCTGAAAACTGACCTTGCTGAACCACCATCAGTGACATTTATAGAATTGAAACTTCTTGTTTGTAATAAATCAAAATCCTCGTTGTCTTCTGATGTCAATAGCAGAATCTGCCTCCTAATCTCTGCATAGAAAGTATCATCTTCATATTCTGCCTCAGACATAACACTAGGATCTGAATTCATCTCCATGTTGGGTTATGTTGCTGAAAAAGATGATAATTTTGGACGTGAAAATAAATGGGTGTTGAGGGTTATGTATATAGATAGATGAATAAGAGAGAAAAGAGATTAGTTTGAGGTCAGTGTTGTGAAAGTAGGCGTGTGTAAATCTGATATCCGATAGTGTCCAAGTTGGAAGAATATGTCCATTTCGTACGTTAGCAAATGTCCTGTGCTTTAAATCATATGATGCAATCATTAAATCTATAAGCCAAACCAAGTGGATCAGAACACACAATACAAGACATTTGTCAGTTAATTTGTAGCGACATAAATGGTCGTTATTTGTCACCAAACATCAACATCAGGCATGCTTATGGTTTGGGTTACCTTGTCATCAAAATTTTAAAATATCAAATTGTGCCATGTAACTTTCATAACCTGGAATTGTTTGTGATTCAAGTATTGGTAGATGTTAAATTAGAGTATCTTATTGGTGTTGCTTCACTTCTTATAACTACCATGTTAAGAAAATGTCCATCTTATATGCTGTTATTTGGATTGCTGAAACTCTCATCACACTATTAAAAAAATTAACTAAACTTTTATTCAATCTCTGTGAATGACTCTGCATATATTATGATGAACACATTCTCAACACGAATGGATCCATGAATGTGACACATATTCTGTACAAGATACTAGAAAAGTTTTCTCTCTGCACCCATAATTTTGGGGTTAAAGATAGAAAAATAATTTAGTTGTTAATTATCTTAGAGTAGTTGCTTAAAGTCACTAATTTCACTTGTAAAATCCAATTTATTGAATTATTGTGATTTGTGAGTTGTTGCTTTCTATCTATTAATATCTTTTTTTTATTATTTATCATTAAATTGTTGGATATTAAGAAGATGGAATGATTGAGATGCTACAGGGTCAGAAAGCTGTTGACAGAAGATCGTGGTGGACCATTTTCTCTGTGGGCCGTTTCAGAGTCATTCTTGTTGGGCTTTGGATACCATCAACACCTAAGGAAAAAAATATATCTGAAGAAAATGAAACATTATATGTAATATGGATTGGCTTGAAATTGAGATGTCATAAATAACTCATTTTTTTATTTAAATATTAAATATTTTATGATGAAAAAAAAGTAATAGTATTGTATAAGTGCAGGAGATTTTTTATTTAATTATTTTATCTTATACTTGTCCACGCTTTTTTTTTTCAAATGTTATTATGTCAATAATCAAAGTTTTAAATAATTGTTGTAGAAAAATGGTTTAAATAATTTAAATTAGATGGTATGGAATTATATGCTTGCTTAGAACAGTAGTTATTTATGTATTTATATACATGATTTATTTTTTCCTTTAAAATTAATCTGATTCTTGATTTGGTGCAGATAAATAAAATCTAATAAAAATAAATTATGTTCATTATGAATAGAATATACATTATTTTGTTCTCACTTAGATTATTTATCTAACATTTTTTGCATATCAAGCCTAATGTATTAGTCACGATAAATTGTTTTGTGTCCCATTTCTCATACTTCACCTTTTTCTATATAAAATAGTGAATGAATTTATAAATTACTAATTAATGTACATATCTCTCCATTTCAAGGGTTACTATACCTCTCAGAGTTACATTTATCATTTCTATTGTTTTTGAAGGGTCTTGTTTGTATGAATATGATACAGTGTTTGAAACTAACATAAATCATCAAATTACTGTAACTGAAATAATTTTTCTGAATGAAAATGAGATGTACGTCATTTTTTGTTTATTCATCCGTGGGCCGTGTCATTTTGGATGGGCTTTGAATAGCATCAACATCTAAAAAAAATATAATCCAGGAATTCCAGCTTCACCTAAAATCGCATTTCATTAAATTTGAAGGTCTAAAATATTTGTTATTTATTTTAACAAATTTGATACGAAAGATCTTACACACCTGAATATAATTGGAACCGAAATAAAAAGTTTTTACAATGATAATTATAATTACACTCGTTACAGTAAGCATCTTTGTGTCAATTCAATTGTTATCAACACAGAAAATGTTTATTGAGTTAAAAAAATACATTTTTCTTATTGACTTTCATCCATGTTACCAATTCTTCTCTGTTACATTCTCTGCCACTATTCATCTAAACAAGGACATAATAATTGAAAGCAGAATTTGAAGATTAGAATATGCAATTAGTTTATTAGATTCTTTCACCAAAATGACTATACAATACAATGCCGGATTGTGTTAAATTGAGTTAAACTTCAAATAACTCTTAAATTTATTAAAATGATATTATAGTGATGTCATAACTATTGTATCACCCATTACAAATATCTCTCGGTATTGTTACATGATACACAGTGAAGCTAAGAAGCTAATACTACAACTCTATTAATGATAGACCCTACTCTATTAATAGGTATATAAATAGAATAGTTGAAGGTGATTATTGGATATGTTTGACTGTATTAACTGTACTTGAAGGTGGTTGGATGTTTGACTTTAGAGTTACTCGTTATCTCAGTCTCTAATGTCTCACCCTACTCCACCCTATTGGAAGCAAAAAGTTTCATGTCCAATATCAAACCATAACCATCCTCATATTTGATGGGTGCAGGAACATTTTTTTACTCACGTTGTGTTTTAAGGTACCATGAGAAACATATTTATAGTTGCAAGGACACACAGGGAGTTAAGTTTACGAGTTTTTTAAATTTTAAGTTTACGAGTTTTTTAAAAAATCATTAAATTAGCAGTTATCGGACATGAAATACACAGTTCATGAGGCGTGTCCGAACTTCTTAGCTCATAATTGTGGTTGACAATTTGATTATAATTTTAAACCATTATTATATATAACTCACAAGAAAAAAAGTCAATAACTCTTACGTCTTCCTCTGGGTTTTTATATAGTCCTTCAAAATTGGATTTTGATTTTCAAAATTGCACTTTTAGCCATTATGAAAGTCATCCACAACTCTTTCCACATTAGGAGAACGGATTCTGAACTCTAAAATGGCATCATTCCATTGTTGAAAATAAGAAAAGAAAGTGAAGAAGAAGATGCATGTATGTAACTGAAAAGGCAAGCATGATTCATGCACAACGAAGACTGTTTCTTTTTGTGAAGATAAAATGAAAAGAAAAAGACTGGCAATAAGGTCTGACTTTGGCGTGCTTTATTGAAGGTTCACCCAGGAGCAAGTTCAATGGATATCCTCAAAATGGGTGACCCTAGCTCATCACCACAAACTAAACTTCAATTATCACTCTCTATGAAATATATAGAATGAGTTATATTAATTCAACTTCTAATGTGTCATGTCTCCACATTGCTCCTCAAATGGTGTTAATGGGAGGCAACCTAATGTTAGCCCCTAATGTTTGCATGCCACGAAGCTCACTTCTTTCTTTCAAATGTCAATAATGTCATGCTACTTATTCTTTCCAACCCTGCCCTACATGCTCATAAGTGATTCCTCAACAGAAGCATAAACACTTCAATTTTTACATTTTTTTTGTCTTATTTCTTTGTCCTCACATGCCTACTATAAAGTTCGGATACGAACACGAAAATACAAATTGAAAAAATATCGGACACCGATACAAAATATATTTATATATCAATTCCAAACTTTCAACTAATATATTATAAATTAACATAAAAAGGAATCTAATTTATCTCTCTAACGTCCAAAAAAAATGAAAAATAGTGACCATATAAGATTTTTTTCTTATTTTTATAATCATAATAGAACTTTATGCGATAAATTTACAAGTTTATGAATTTTTTAGAAAATCATTAAATTTGTAGTTATTAATAATGTGTTTGATAATATCAAAGACAAAAAAATATCTTTAAATTGGACATTTTATTTACACGTATGTCATACAAATACGTATATCAGTGTCCAATACGTGTCAGAGAGTGTGATGGGACTTCATATACCTAAACTTGGTATGTTTATAAGCAACAAGAGATTTTCCATCTCCTATTATAACCACAGTATAGAATGATAGAAGGTAAGGGTGAGTTAAGGAAAATTGAATTAAAAGAAGATGGCATATGCATAGTTACATGTACATGGCTGAAGACAGTGAGAATGAACCCTGCATCTAACAACAAGAAAAAAAAAGGACCAAAAGTCAAACATCAGCGTCTGAGGCGTAATCATGACACATCCTATGTAGACGTTCTCATTCTGTTTAATTAGCTGCTGATCGGGTAATTTAACAGTAATGTGTGCACCATAACCGACAAAATGGATTATTCACTTACCTAATGTCGGTAGGAAAACTTTTCTCAATCTTTTTACACATTTTTTAAGTATAGCCTGAAGCAAATCAAACACAAAAAGAACTCACGTTTAGGTAATTTGATTCGAGTTAAAACTTTAGAGTGAGACCCTCCACTGCATTTTGTAAAGTGGATTGGTCTATTTGCAAACTCTGACACGCACCAACCAGCCACTTTCTAAAACCTGTCAATGGTTCAGCGTGACTGTGTGTCTTTTTATGTTGATGCTTCCCAATTAGGCAGTGGAAGGAACGAGTTACGAAAATTGGAGGCGCATTGAAAATTTGGAAGACCCTGCTCCACATGTGAATTCACGTGGAGACATGTGGCATGAAAACATTCATTCATCCTTTCTCCACTCCCTTTTTCACCTTTTAAGTTCCACTCACTTTGTATATATATATAAGCAAACCATAGCGTGAGGTTGCAAACTGCAGAACCAGTCACCGAAAATTCATTCATTCCTTGCTTTCTTTCTTTCTTTCTTTCTTTCGTTCTTTTCTCTCAGCCTCTTACATCACAAGAAAAATAATGGCTACTCTTACCTCAAACGTATACCTTAGCCCACAATACAATGTTCCCAAAGACCATCATGGTTGTGTAGTTGAGGAAATAGAAGGGCTTATTAGAGTTCACAAAGATGGACACGTGGAACGACCACAAGTTCTTCCATGTGTCACTGCCAGTACTATGAATCCAGAGATAAACGTGACATCTCGAGACATGGTCATTGACAGTGCCACAAACACATGGGCACGTTTTTACGCTCCAAGTTGCCAACACGAGTTGCCATTGCTCGTTTATTTCCACGGTGGAGGGTTTTGTGTTGGGTCAGCAGCATGGAGTTGCTACCATGATTTCCTTGCAAGGCTATCTGCAAAAGTGGGGTGTGTGATTATGTCAGTGAACTATCGATTGGCCCCAGAGAACCCTCTTCCAGCACCCTACGATGACGGATTAAAAGCCCTAACGTGGGTGAAGCAACAAATGCTATATCAGCAACACAACAAGGGTAGTGGTAGTGACAGTGAATGGTGGACTACAAAGTGTAACTTCTCCAGTGTCTTCTTGGGCGGGGACAGTGCTGGCGCTAACATAGCCTACAACGTTGCCACAAGGGTAGCTGCATGTGATGGTGCTGCTTTAAGGCCTTTGAATCTGAAAGGTCTTATTTTGATACAACCCTTTTTCGGTGGGGAAGTAAGAACAGGTTCTGAGAAATGCATGGCTCAATCATCGGGTTCTGCTTTGAACTTGGCAGCATCTGACACTTATTGGCGCTTGGCGTTACCCTGTGGTGCGAACCGTGACCATCCCTGGTGCAACCCTTTGGTGAAAGTGAAGTTGGAGGAGTTGAAGTTGTTGCGTACCTTGGTTTGCATCTCGGAGATGGATATATTGAAAGATAGGAACTTGGAGTTTTGTGATACTTTGGTGAGAGCAGGGAAAAGGGTTGAGTATGAGGTGTTCGAAGGTGTTGGACATGCGTTTCAGATTTTGAGTAAGTCTCAGATATCCAAGAACAGAACTAAGGAAATGATGGCTCGTGTTAAGTCCTTCATGACTCTCTGATTCTCTATTTCACTGTTCTGCTCTCTCTCTCTCTCTGTATAAAACTAATTCACTCTTCTGAAAATTAAACTGCCTATTGTAAATTTCTGAATCTTCAACAACTGTACTATATAATGGAAACATTTCTCAGAGGTAATGAACGAGATTGTATATACACAGTTGTCCTCGATTTAATTTGAAGTGAAAAATGAGATTAAGTAATTTTTGTTATGAATTATTGGAATTTTTTTTTTTTTTTTTTTAAGATGATTGATTGAAGATTTTAATTGAAACAGTTATCTGTGACGAGATTATTGTTCTCACTGTTATTTGAGGTAAGTTAGAAAACTCGAGTTAATTTTAGAAGAGAAATGGATACACTATTTATGCAGAGGTTTTCCTTCAAAATATCCATGCATAATTGTGTCTGGTGAAAAAATTCAAATGGAAAGTCATACGATACGACGATGATACTGTGACTTTTATATTTATTTACTTTCATATTTTTATTTTCTGATATAATTTAGTATAAATCATTATATTATTATTTTTTTTAAAGAATCAATGACACACTAAATTATATCTACGACATAAAAAATGAAAGTTAAAAAATTGTAATTAAAATATTATTCTCCTATAATTTTCCTGCTAAAAAAACTTAACTGCACTTGGTAATGGACAATAGAAAATTCATTGTTTATTGGACCGAAAGGGAATTATAAATCAAGCAAATTTTAATTGAATTTAAATTCAAGAATATTATTGGGAAATTGACCTTTGTTTATTTTCACTTCTAGCATTTAAAGTTAGTCTTACAACTGTATCTGTTACCCAATATCTAATTAAAGAAAAAGAAATCCTTAATTGAAATTTGTTCAAAGCAGGAATAAGTTTTAGTTTCCAAAATTTTTTGTCATTTTTAAATCTCTAATATTTTTAATCTTTTTTTATTTTTGTCATTCATTCTAGCTTGTTTAATAGGATACTAATAAAATAAATAATATTAATTTAAAATAATTTGATTAAATGCATAATCTAATTATGTAATGGTATGTATTAATACTTTGCACGAACAAGGTAATTATGTGTTTTATCCACTTTTGTTCTTATTCCAACCTTTTAATAATACATTGTAACTAGAATTATAGGATTAAAATTGCCTTTAATTCCTTATTCTGTTCAATTTGTTGGTAGTTAATTGAGTAACTATAGCGCTTGTTATTCACCAGCTAAACTAGAATAAATTCTTTCACGTATATACGATAGATTATATAAGTATTGTTTTTAGCTCTTAAACATAATATAATTTAGCTAGTTACTATTATTTATCAATATATACAAAAATAAAAAATTAAAATGATGTCATGTTTGATAAGACAGATCCATAGCCCCATGCCACCCTAATCTAAAACTTGTTAATAATGATGGGTTAAAGAAACATCTGAGAATTGTGACAAGTCTCCACATGTGAATTCACGTGATGTGTGGCAACATTTCATAATCACTTGCGCTACACTTTCTCACTTCAGACAAGCTAAATTAATGATTCATTGTAAATCATTAACATTCTGTTTCAACCGTGAATTTTTACCGACTAATTTACTTTTGTAAGTTTTGAAATATTATGATAAAAATATATTGTTTGAATTTCTTTTATAGAAAATTAAAAATCTTATAATTTTATGAACAGATCTTCCTTTTTGGTAAATTGGGCTCAGTCTGTGGTTTACCTGTTTCTAGTCTGATAATATTTTCTTTCGACAAAATGTTTAAAATGTCTGAAGTCCTTTAAATTTTCACATAATTAAATAAACACGACGATTAAATGTTTAAAACAGTACGAGTACGACGAAACAAACGAAAAGAGTCCATACCCCATACGGGCGCAAGTGCCCTGATTAAAATCAGAAAGCCAAGAGAAGAAGGCTCGAACTACTGAGGCCTCTGATGATGGTGTGCTTGGATAGTGTTTGAAAAATGCAATTCATTTGCCCAGAATTACAACAAGGGACAACGACAAAGAATCTATGAAGAATACAACCAAGAAAAAACACAACATATGGAAATTAGCATATAATGGAAACTAAATCACATCAATTGTCAATCACTAGTTACTCAGATAAATAACCCATTCAATTATGACTGAAAAGCGCTAAACATAACTATGCAGTGTTACTTGTGATAGTTGGAAATATTACATCTCTTGACGTTTTCAACCTAAACGCGTGTTGAACCATTCCTGCCTAGCTAGACATCATGACATGATCAATTGCCTGTAGTGCTTGGTTAGAGAAAAATCGCACATCAACATCAGGATCCTCACTGAGCTCAACCAGGCATGGACGAATAGTCTTCTCCACCACCTGAATGACAATGATGTTCGAAGTAAGAGTCGAAGACAAACAAACAAAGATGAGAAGAGAATGGAAAACACAAGTATGATACTTACAGACTGATCAACGATGGGGAAGATGGACTCTAGTACCTTTGCCACATTGAACTTTATATTGGGCACTCTACAAGGGACAAAAGGGAAGTAAATATGAATCAGAACTGTATTGACTCGTCCACTATGGTATATACCCAGAATTCAAAAGGTGAAAAAATACCGGTCTTTTGAAGCAGCAACAACCACCGGTAACAACTTTGAACATGTGATTTCGGGCCCCATTACAGGAGCAAGCAGAGAGATAGCACGAAGAATAGTCATTCGATACAAATAGTGTGGATTGCTGCTCATCTCCAAAACCTGTTCCAAACATTCCATATTGATACTACTGAAGATGTATTTAGGAAAATAGAGAAGGTAATACCACATTGAAAACAAGCATTCCAATGTAAACTTTCTTCAGACCCGGAATAGGTAGGAACCTAAAAAGCCCAGAAGACAACCTTACAGTGAAAATTCGAAAAGGGCTGGACCAAATTCAGGAGAGACAAAGGGAAAAGAACAAAACAACCCAAATATATTCATTGTTCAACAGAACTTCACTATATCTGGTTACACATCAGACTACAAGATGATAATCATTTACGAAGGCTCTTGAATTAAGGCTAAGTATAACCCAACGCTAAAAACTAGCTTTGAGGTAAGAATTGTTCAAGCCTTTATAGGCTCTACATTAATGATATTTATAGTCACTGTATGATCTCAACAAATTCTACGTGCCCACGATTGAAATATTGAGCACAAACATTGTAGGAATTATTTTGAATTTTGCAGCCACAAAGCCTCACAGGCCAGTTTTTTTTTTTTTTTTTAACAGTTGAGAGAGGCCAAGTATTGGATATATGATAGCCTCCAATACCACCTTGAATTTGAGCTTGGGCTAACTCAAAAAAGGTGAGGATTGTCCATGCCTTTATAAGGCCTATTTTCGTCATATCAAGGTGTGATATCAGTAGAGCTCAGAAACATGCACATCTATGCATTATTGAACTGAAGTTTAGTAATATTTGGTTTGGACTAATATCAGGACTCCAAGACCATCTCTGGAGGCCAAACAAACAAGTTATGGATAAACTCTATCTTTTACTAATTTTAGATACAATCCAGAGGTGAGTTTGCAATGAGAACTGATAACTTTTTCTTACTTCATCTTTAATTAAGCACCCAGACAATAGATGATTCCTATTATTTCAGTATTTCGGAAAAGAAAATGCTGTACTTAAACTGAAACAAACCAAGATGACCGCAGGCTTATTTGAGCTCAACCTAGACACATGCAATGCAAATAGTGGAAGATTTTGCATCCTGTCCCCAACTCCACTTCCAATGATGACACATGAGCAAGTATTGTATTTCAGGAATCCACTTGAAGACAAGTAAGGTCATTCACTTCTAATGATATTGCTACAGTATTTTCTAAAATTTATTTTTTTAAGCAAAAAAATGAAACCATATTAAATTAAAAAAGGTATAGAAGTCAACTACTGCCAGGATAAACATAAAGACATGCACACATACACACACAGACAAATTAATATTTTGACATATATTGGTGTCTCATGCCATTAACAACAAATTAAGCAAATAGATGGACCTGAGGTATTATGTGCTGCATTGCCCACTCGGGACCAAATTCCTCAGCAAGACGTTTCAAGTTGTTAGCAGCTGCTTCACGAATTGAATGAACCTACAATAACTAAGGCGATTAACGAAAGTAGTCATGTGCAATGTTAGTCCCAAAAAGCTCACACCAGCAAGGAAATGGAGAGCACAAACCTTATCCTGCAACCATTGCATGCAAAGAGCACCAAGCTTGTCATCAAAAAACCCAACCCCCAACTGACTTGCCAGTAAGGGTATATATTCTATAATTGCAAGCCGGACCCTCCAATGCCTATCCTCAGCAAGCTCAACAATGGCTGGTAATAAAGATTGGGATAACAGGTCAATCCCGATAACCTGCAAGAATAAAAGATTGATCAAAATGTATTTGCATTCTAGAATTAACGATAGCTGCAGACATAAAAGAAAAAGGTTGCCAAAGAAATGTAGAGTATTCTGAAAATGAAAAAGTAACTAAATAAATTATAACAACCTGATTCACTTGATCAAGCTTGCTGATAATATTCAGGCGTACATCAGGAAATTCATCCTTCAAAAGTGAAAGGAAAATAGGAAGAAGCTGCTCAATTGTTGCTTCCTGCAAGGATGACAAGGTAGAACTGAGACTAATATTTGAATCAAAACTACTACAATAATGATTAGCCCATAAAATAGTTTTTATGGACTATTATTTTATCAGAGAAAAGAAGATGGATACAAATTTCAGAGAGTAATACAGAAGGTAATTCAGTACGAGGGACGAAAGGCAGATAATACCACAAGGTAACACAAGCAGTCAAGCACAAGAAATAGGTTAGATTAATTTGTTAGTTCCTGAATTATTTTAGAATTTTTTAAATAGGATGCTATTACTTTAGACGTTTGTAATTAGATCCTGAACTTACAAATCATTTTTAATTGGGACGAGTAGATTGGCTGTTTTCACAAGAAATAGGTTAGATTAATTTGTTAGTTCCTGAATTATTTTATAATTTTTTAAATAGGATGCTATTACTTTAGACGTTTGTAATTAGATCCTGAACTTACAAATCATTTTTAATTGGGACGAGTAGATTGGCTGTTTTCACCAATGGCAAAATATGAGAAACAAACAAAGAATGTCAAGTGAGACATTGATAACACTCATGAAGTTTATGACTCTAGGATACCCAGATACTGCAGTAAGTCTAGATTTGGCAGTAAGGCTCTTTCTTTCCTTCAATTCATGTTCCAAGAATGGGGGATAATGTGGATTTTAAAAATTGAATCATGAACCATTGTACAAGCCAATCAAACCTGCAAATGACCTCTTTCCCTATATAACTAATTAATATTAATGGCCTACACACAAACAGTCTCAATTGTGGAAAGTGTAAAACATAATCAAGTATTCTATGACCCAAAACTTCAACTGATGTCCTGACTCTTGAACTCAATTTAGGTTGCGTTGTGCACGACAATACGCATTTGGACCAACTTCACTTGAAGAAAAAATCACCCCCTTTTTCAGCAACTTTCTAACAGAACTCTGAGAGGGGAAATAAGTTTTACCGAAATTTTCATAAAAGAAACTATTAATTACTTTGAATAGCCCCAAGCACATGACAGGCTTCACCTTCATAATATGGATAGTACATATTCCTGTCTAGAGCATAATAACTACGGATACTGCTATTTGATACGTACATACCTTTCCTAAGACTGGTGCCATTCCCATTATCACTGAAGCCAAAGCAGAACGGACATGCTGTGAAGAATCGGATGACAATTCCTGCAAAAGTAAATCCCAAGAATTTACACCTGTACATATAAATTTAGCATACTGAATTGTACAACTAAAACCAAGGAAAGCCTCCAAACAACGTGTTAGAATTTCTTTTCCAGAGACGCATACCTTCACACAAGGAAGAATATGCTGAATTGAAAGTTCTGGATTTAAAATCCGGCAAAATTTGGTCACTTTTCCAGCAGCTGCTATGCGTACTTCGGCCTCATTGTCTCGGAGCAATCGCACATAGGCAGGTACCAATTCCGTTCTTCACAAACAGTAGTTACAAAAAATCTTAAGAAAAATAAATATATTGCTTTCGATTCAGAGTTTGTCCTTCGTAAAACGAGAAAATCAATATAGAAATCGCATGATTTAGTGTATCATATCATGAATGAATTTGGACCCTCTCCCGTTTGACAGAAATAGGAGAATCCTATTTAATAAATCTAACAATTTATCACATTTATCATTAAAGCTAACTCTTGAAATTAGAACAAATTAAAATTATAAAAAAATGGGAGTCTACTTTAGTGCGATAATAGGTTTGTTAGTTTTCATTTCAACTGCATATAAGTAATAAACAAAATAAATAATTAAAATTTATTGAATATGACTTCTCCTGTTAATCACGAACAGGAGAGGATCCAGATCCTATCATGAATATCCAAAATACCAGCCAGTGAACTGCATTCATAAGTCTTCATACAATATGTTCACATAACATATCATCATGATAGAAAGACTCGCTGCATATGTAATATTCACCAAAATAATAATAATAATAGTAGTTTATACCTGGTTGGTTCAGGGCCTACAGCTTCACAAAGTTCATACAACTGATTTGCAACCATGTAACGCACACGCCAAGACTTGTCCTATCCACAATGAAATTAAAATCACATAAATAACACTGTAAAGACATGCAAATGCAAGAGACTAAATAGCTAAGCATACATTTGGGAGTTGGAAAGGAAAGATGTAAAATGAAATATAGATTCAGTTTGTAATTTACTTTAGCAAGGGTAAGATTAAATTACGATTTGCTCTACCATTTTTGGATGTTCAAATAAACATGAAAGAATAAAAAAGAAAATGATTTTAAACTTCCATAAATTTACTATCCCTCCCTCTGTCTTACAAAATTTGTATTTATACAATGAAAGTTGTTTCAATTTGCCTCTCACTTTAGCAAATCAAAAAGGTAATTTTTACTTTATTTCGCCCTTGCCTGTTTAATCTCTAATAAAATACCTAATAACAACATATATTAAATTACTCTTTTCTATAACAAGTTCGTATTATTAACAATTTTTATTAACATCAGTACATCGCTAATTTCCTAACATTTTGATCCGTTAGCATGATGATTTTTTTCCAAGTAATTCAGAATGGCCAGAAAATCATTCCTCGTCCCCAAAACCTTTCTGTAATTTCTTTCACATAAAAGATGTATGAAATTCCGTAGTGTCATTTTAAAAGATACATCGTATTCCATAGATTCCAGGAATTTCAGTAAAAAGAAAAAAAGTTTAAGGTTATGTATTGATGACAATAAATTTTACTAGTTTGAAGGGGGTGACTCTCAAGTCACAGGTAATATATAACATATTACCTGGTAAAGCACATAGCTTGGAAGCTGAATCGTCTATATAGAAAATATGATATGAGCATAATGACAAAAAGATATTAATTATAGATAATCATAGCTTTTGCCCACTCCTAAATGTACTGATAAGCCCATAACTAATGTGTATAGAAGAAAGCCATGAGGACCAAATGATAAGGATAAAGGCCTAATAGTGCATAAGAGAAAGAAGGAGGCATGGAAGGGAACAATTTGGTTGAGAAGGGAGAGGGAATTAACAGAGTGATCAGGCATCGCTGGGGATTGGGGAAATGTGATGTGATGAGAGCTCAAGAAGGTTTCTCTAATGAAAGGATCAACTATCATAAGCTTCAACCATGGATTCTTTGTTTTATGAAATAGGTTTGGTCTGCTTTAAGGTGTGGAAGATTTGTACATCATGGTTTGGTACTCATCTTGGAGGTTTCTTGGTGATGAGCAATACCTTTGATGGAAAGGATATTTTGGTTGATGTGTTATTGGGTTATGATCTGTTTATTTTTCAAGCAAGAGAGTGGTGATTTTGTGACATTTGGATGGTGCTTGGTTGGCCAAAGTTAAGACTATGGCACTGAAATAATGGAGAAGAAGAAACAAGACAGAGAAAAGATAAGACTAAGAGAAATAAAAGTAAAGATTAGGGAAAAAAATATCACCTTTGAGAAAGATGGTCTTTCTTGGAATCTATTCAAAAATATGAATCAAGATTGACTAGGAATTAGAAAAGTTAAGACTATGGCACTGAAATAATGGAGAAGAAGAAACAAGACAGAAAAGATAAGACTAAGAGAAATAAAAGTAAAGATTAGGGAAAAAAAGATCACCTTTGAGAAAGATAGTTTTTCTTGGAATCTATTCAAAAATATGAATCAAGATTGACTAGGAATTGGAAAAGTTAAGACTATGGCACTGAAATAATGGAGAAGAAGAAACAAGACAGAGAAAAGATAAGTCTAAGAGAAATAAAAGCAAAGATTAGAGAAAAAAAGATCACCTTTGAGAAAGATAGTTTTTCTTGGAATCTATTCAAAAATATGAATCAAGATTGACTAGGAATTAGAAAAGTTAAGACTATGGCACTGAAATAATGGAGAAGAAGAAACAAGACAGAGAAAAGACTAAGAGAAATAAAAGCAAAGATTAGGGAAAAAAAGATCACCTTTGAGAAAGATAGTTTTTCTTGGAATCTATTCAAAAATATGAATCAAGATTGACTAGGAATTAGAAAAGAATTTAGCACCACTCATCTTCATGAGATAAGCATGAGATAAAGGTAATTTGCCGCTTGAGACCTAACTCTCAAAATACGAATTCTAAAAGAGAGAAATTTTCTACTTCTCACAAACTTAAGCATAAATGCTTTCTATTGATTTCCATCCAAAAGTGTTTACAAAATGGCCTAAAGCACTCCTTATATAGGAGGTGTGTGGGAAGGAAGCCAAACACTACCCTCCCCCTCTATGTGTAACCAAACACTAGGTTACTAATTAAGAAGTCTTATCCTTACATCCTTCCTAGCTATCCTTATACCCAAACACAGGGTTTATTACATGAAAATTAGCTACTTTCTTCAAAAGTTTTCTAATACTGTAGAGCTCCTCCGTTGCCTCCCTCTCTTTATCTTTATCCATAGCTTCTCCTCCTTGATGCAATCCGTCCTTATTCATGATCATGCAATTATGAATTGAGATCTGAGGGGTGACGGATGTAAGGAATAACTTGGGAAAAGGCTGGGTAAGTAAGCTGACTTGAGGCAGGGTCTTTACTATCCTCTGCGTTATCAATTTTAATGTTCAATCGTTCTCTTGTCCTATCTCTCTCTCTCACACACACACACATATATATAGTTAGTTAGTTAGTTTCTATCACATACCTGGGAGAAGTTCACAATAACCGGTAGAATATGTGCAACACAATCTTGTGGCTCCAATAGCTTGCCTAGAGCAGCACAGCCCTCCACAGCCAACAATCTGACAGAATCTTGATCTGATCCAAGATTACAAGAGCATATTAAAAAAGTAAAGCAAATTCAGGAGACTCTACAACAAAATAACATGGTCGATGAACTAGACAAATGACAGACACTTTCTACCAAAAAAAAAAAACAAAAATATGTATTCACTTACCATCTTGAGTTAGATCCTCAAAAATTGACATGACATCAGCCTTCAAATGAGCATACTCAACAGTTGCAGCAAATTTACCAAGATTTGATGCAGCCGACCTTCTAACCATAGGCATGTCATCCTGACATAACTGACTGTATATTGATCTCAACTCTGTTTTTGCTGTTTCCGGTGCACTAGGGTATGCAATATGAAATAGTCCACATGCAGAGACTCGGGCAGTAAACCATTCACCTGCTGCTAATCTCTGAACAAAAAAGTAATAGCATGAATTGGACAGAATGTGAACTCGGAAACAACAAAATGTCATGAATGCAGATCCATTAATCAACCAGTTTCTCATTAAGTATCAGGTTATTCAGGTGATAGATTTTTTTCAAACTCCCATAAAATAAAAAGTAAAGTTAATATGATAATCAGATTCGCTCCAAACCATAAATGAAATGGAAAAATGTCAGATATAATAACATTAACTGACCTTCACTAATGGTATAAAATATTCAACTAAATCACTCTCCCTCATTTGAGATCCAATTCTACAAAGTGATTCCACAGCTTTATCTCTTACACAGGTCTCCTCAACAGTGCAAAGTGTCTCCAGTGGTGGCAGCAACACACTGGCATGTTCCACTCCCCCAACATAAGGAATGAAAACTCCCAACTCTTCTGCCATTGCAAGAAGTACCTCATCATCATCATCGTTGTTTTCACTCAAAAATGGAATTAATTCTCGACGGGTTCGCTCCTCCCCAAGTGCACGTGCAATTGTTGATAGCCTGCGAATCGAGTTTAACCGCAGCTGAATGTCATCATTTTTCAACTCATCTATAAGCACTGCTATTGGATAGAGTGGTTCGTCAGCCATAGACATTTTGCTTTGTTCCCAATATTTCTGGTAGAATCAACAAATCAATCAAAGTACAGTTATTAGTGCACCAAGCATCAAACACTAGTACATCAACATACCAGCATTAGTTAAATGTATAAATCATTAAAACTTAAAAACCTTGAACTTGGAACTCCATCTTAATTAACTAATTCCATACATGTTACTTCACCCAATTTTCTTCAGCTTTAGTGAAATGTATAAACCATTAAAACTTAAAAACCTTGAACTTGGAACTCCATCTTAATTAGCTACTTCAATACACATTACTTCACCCAATTTTTTCAGCTTCAGTTAAAGTAAAGCATATAAAACCAAATCAAGAGTTTAATAGCAGGCAAGTAGCAACTGCAAGTTCAAATTGCATGCTTAGTGTGCACACGAGCACAACTACAATATTCAATTAAATTTACTTAGGGTTCTCCAACTTAGAAGACATGCATGCTACATCTAAAAACATGTCAAAAGTTCATAAAATCAAAATAATTGAAAATCCAATATCAAAATATTTAGTGAAAAATAGAAAGAAAGAAACCTAGTGTGTCAAATCAAGACAGGAAGAGCAAAACATTGTACCGTGTAGAGTGAAAGTGTCAATATCTTTCGACTTCACAAGCTACGGAAACGCAAAGATGGAGAAATTGCGACCTTCTTCTAGTAGATAGTTGGATATAGTTGAAAAATAATCTCAAAAAAGCATCACTGCAAGGTGCTATGCATGAACACTGGAAACCCTAAAACCATGGAAGAAAGAGGAAGAAGACTATAGAGGGAAGCAACGTGGTCGCACACAAGAATGCATTGGAATCACCTATGCTGGTCTGAGTTTAACTTTAAAACGGTGCCGTTCAGGAAGTTCACTCGGTTTTGTTTTTTCATTTTCAACTAAAATATTTAAAAAAGATATCACTCCCTCCCATATTGTTTCGAATTTTAGAAGAAAAAATATATATTTTTTACGATAAAATATTAAATATTCACTCTGTCATTATTAGTTATTTTGAACTTAGAAAAAAAAATAACAGGATACAATTTGATTATTATAAAAAAAATTAAGAGATGTATTTAGTATAGTAATTTCTGAAAAATATTTTTATTGAAAAGTATAACAGTTTGTTATGATTTCCAGTACCACTTTAGTATATGTGAAAAATTTAAACACGCACAAGACCGAACAGGAGTAATAACCAGCGGATGTTAGCATTTTGTCTGCATAATTAATAGAAGAAAAACAGAAATAAAATAAGTTAAAAGGCAAAAAAAAAAAGTGTTATTTTTGGATAAATAAAAAATAATTGAGAAAGAAATAAAAAGTCCTTTAATTAAGTAAAAGAATAGTTGATAATGAATAGAGTAATAAATCAATTGTATAAAAACTTTATTGATTAAAAACTTGAATTTTGCTTCTATTTCATCTCACTCATAGGAAAAAAAAGTGTTGTAGATGTAAGATCACCTAAAAGAAATTCCTTCTTACTTCTTCACTCAAATAAACTATAAAAAAATTGAAATATCACCACCAAAACATACATAAATAATTTATGTTTTACCTAGTTTACTAAAATTATAGTTTTGTTTCCGTAATTTATAATCATTTTTAACTTCTAATATACAAGTTTATATTATAATTTATTTGATCGTACTGTATTAAGATTTATCAAAATAACAACAATGAAGCTCAAACTTGATGCATAGAAGTTATTTTTTATATTAGAGTATAAACAATTCCACTAAAATTCACTTTTGTAAAACATTAATTTTCTGTTTTAATCTTTCAATAATATTAATTATCTCATTTTCTTACTATCTGACTTAATCATGCAAGACTAGAGGACACATTATAAAATAGTTAGACACGGCATTTTGGTTAAATTCTATTTTCTTTTATACTTGTTGTGTTTTTCATACTTACATGAAAGGTACAGAATACATCCAGAAATCTTTAGTGCGTGTCTGGTTCTATGTAAGTGATGTAGAATTGATTAGAATTAATTTTTTAGATGGTTGATTTCCATTTCCAAAATTAATTAAAGGATAAAATATTCACATCGAATAAGAAGTAACTAATTTTTATTTATGCGTTATGCGTTGAAGAATTAATTTTGCTTGAAATCAATTCTCCAATGAACCAAACACACTCTTATTATGATAGTTTGTTTAAATTTCAGCTAGTGTTCTTGGCTTTGTCCTTAAAACCTTTTCTCATGCTCAAGTTCTTGTGTAATCTCTGTAAATAGAAACTCATATTACACTATTTCATTTCAGCAGATTGAAAAGACACATTCACATACCAAAACAAATCAGAGATGGTTATTCTTAAATCGTACAGAGTACATACAGATGAGATATCTTGGACTCTGAGTTTGAATCCTCCCACTTTTCCAGAAAAAGGAATGCAGCTTCAGCTTCAAAGTTATTTCTTAAAAGTGAAACAAAATATCTTTGGTTGACATCTTTCATGGCCTCCAATCTATAAACGAGGAGACTGTAACTCCTACTTCAACAACGGTTGTTCCACTTCAAATGGGTCTTTAAAGTTAGCCTTCTCACTAAGATCTTGAAATTCATCGACGAGATTTTGAAGCCTCGCAACAAACTCGATTAAGTTTGAAGCAAATGTTGCCAAAGTTAAGGAGCTGGCACTTTCATACACGCTGGATTCTGGTTCAGGTATCATCCCATCTGAGCAGTAAGATAAATTTGAGCGCCCCAATAAGCTCTTGCCTGGAGTAGAAGGTTCTATTTTTACGCTCTTGCCTGGTGTAGAAGGTTCTATTTTTATGCTAAGTTTTGGATCATCTCTTATTATTTCATTCAGGGAAGTGATCTCTGGTTGCATCAAATTCTCGTGTTCTTTTTCCTTGTGCAGTCTTACAGCTTCCCAGCTCTCATAGTTGACTAAGAGGAATGACAATCTGTCAATCTTTAGCTGCAATTGTTCCGCTGCACATTGAACATCAAAGAGGATCTCACTGCTGCTTAGCTTTTCCATCCTTTCCACTTTGCTTCCGAGTGATCGCAATAATTTAGCTCCTTCAATACCAACCTTCTGAAGTTCTTCGAAGAAAACCAGTCTCTTCTCTGGAGGTGCCTGTGTCATAAACAATATATATAGATGTATACTGGTATATAATCACAATAAGTCTATTCATTTTTACAATAATTACTTTCCCAATCAGTTCGAAGTTATTTATAATTAGTTGATAATGTGAAACACTAAATGTGCATAAACTTAAATAGTTAACCCACAATACATTTATGGACCAAAAAGACGGGAAATTTACTAATGACATGCAAAACTACTATCTAAACCAGCCAGATTTTCATGGAAGTGAAGGTCATGTAATCTTATATGTTGTTGAGTGCTTGTAGAGGACTGAAAGCAGAAACGATAGATTATGCAAACAACAATTGCGTGATGTGAAAAAATACAAATAGGAGAAGAAAATGTTTACTTCACCTGTATTTCTGAAAGCATGCATCCATGCATTGCCATGACCATGAAAGCACAATGCCTCAATGCTCCACTAACTTTCACGTAGCTTTTCCAAGGATAGTTGAACATCTTGTATGGACCATGAGGTGGTTCCCATAGTGCAAAATCTACCTGCAAGACCAAAAATAGACGTGTAAGATGTTGACACTTTAGCTTTTAAGTCTTGAAAGAAGGGATACCAGAGACTCCTCTTGAGTTGACGATTGCACTGCTGTTCTATAACCCTGGTAAAGAGGGTCATCAGAGGCTTGATAAACCAATATTTTGGATGGTACCCTCTCATATTCAACGCATTGCAGGTACCCATTTACACAACCTAAAGAAAGTACCACAGGAACCAACCTTGAAAGTCAGCAGCAAGAACAGACCAAAAAAATGTGGAACCAATGCAAACAACAAGCATTGAATTATTAAGTACCCAAACTGAAAAGTACTAAGCAAAAAGTACCCTTTTATAAAGATTTCTCAAAATTTCATTCAATTATAGATACTTTTATTGATAGACTGTTGAGTTTTGTAAAAGTCATTTTTTTTTCTGGTTGTGTCTCCCTTTAGGGTAATATCTCAAGTAACTTTTAATTTAGTTTATGGAATTAAAAATCTACTTTAATGTTGTATATTTGTGAAATGTTTTGCATTCTTTTAATATTTCAGAATCCAAGTGACATGTGAGAAAAGAGGAGGAAAACCTTCTAGAGATGCGGCAACTCCGTTGAAATTTTTCACCACCAATTTGTGCAGATCCTCCCCAGACCAGATGGGATAAAGGCAAATATTCACAGACAAACTTACACCCGCACCTATACCAATTAGAAGCAATCTGTAAAAAGCTGTTGAGAAAAATTGCAATCCAGTTCTCCCAGACACTAACACAATACAAAATGTCAACAAGAATACACGAAAGCCATATTCATATTGCTTCATCGCAGGGTACAGCCTCACATAGCTCGCAATAAATCCTGCACACCACAACAACACTGTCATCCTACACATCCACATATATCATCATCCCAACGTTGCCATCAACTAAAGTAAAATGCTTTCACCAAAAAAGATGAAAAGAATGTCGCCCAACCAGCAATAAAAATAGAGACCACAATAAAAATCTCCTCAAAAGCTCGACCAAAGAACACTGATATTTGTGCAAGACCCAGAGCAAGCACTCCAGCAGAAAATGTTCCCAAAGCCCGATTGAAACCTTTATTCAGGGTTGCACCTACACTCCCACATTACCACAACAATAAACAAAAAGTTAATATTTTCATCAAGCAACATAATTAAAGACCAAAACCAAAATTTTTCAAAAAGTATTATATAGTCCCACCATTTCCCACATAATTGTCCCAACCAATTTTTACATATGAAGCCATCAATAAAACTCAACCATCAAGTAGAGATTGGTTGAGACAATAAACACAAGCTTATCGTACAACAGAAATTATCATGTGAGTCTGAATCTACCACTTGTTTATAATTTCGACCAATTTTCATAGTAGTGGTGTTTTTCGACACTCGAAAAAAGCATATAAATTTGATTACATAGAAAGTGCAAATTAATCGGAATGGTGTAGCATACAAAATTTTCTTTGAAAGCTCAAAAGGGTGGCATTGAGAATGTATGGAATACCTATGCTGAATTCGAAAACGACGACAACAGTTAGGATTGCCCAGATAGAGTACTTGCTAAACTGTTCCTCCTCAACGTAAATGACAAGCGAGACAATGGCTAAGGACAAGCCAGCTTTGATCGCAAAAACGACTTTGCGTCGATCGTTGCGACCCATCTGGTACAATTTATATGCAAAGTCTTTGGACCTATTGTGGAAGCTAACGACGCGATCGGAGAGGGCGTCGAGGAAGGAACGTGGTTCGGAGGGTTCACTGACTTCGTCATGGAGACCAATCAAGTCCTTCTTGGAAAGGAGCCTCTCTTTGCTCTTCTCTAGAAAACTGTGTCTGAATGACCCCACTGGTGCGGTTAATCTCTGTGCATGCGAGATCTTATTCATTGCGAAGGACGAGACGATGATGGTGATGAGGCAGAGAGCATTTCTGAATGGAACAGAGGAAGAGAGTTGAAGGACAGAGAGAATGAAGGGAGTGTTGCCTGTGGGTGTGGCGAAGCGAAGGAAGAGCACATGAACCCGCCAAGTGACACCCTTCTTCCGCTATTGTTATTTTTGGAAAATTAAAAAAAAAAAAAAACATAAAATTTTCTTTTGAAATTTTCTTCCATTTTTTTATTTTTTTCCTTCCTATTTCCAACACAAAAAATATGGTAACTTTTGGAGATAACTAGTTTAAATTCATCCGCATTCCATTCATCTTTTCTAATTCACCTCCAACAAAGTTTAATTTCATGAACAGATAACTAGTTTTTTTACAGCATATAAGATTTATTAATTCTTGATTTAAAAAAGAAAGAGTTTTCTTTATTTGAATAAAATAATATTTAAATTTATTATTATATCCTCCTTTATATCGATACATCCACTTCTTATTCTTTTTTTTATTCAATTTTCTTCTTTTCTTTTCTTATCTCTTTGCAAACATATCTGTCTTTCTTTCTTTTCTTGTTCTTTAGTGCCAGACACTCTTGATCTCTTTTCTTTCCTTATGTCGCCCTTCTTTCAGACATTCTTAATCTGCGACATTTTTCAGCAAGGTAATAATAACAAGTACATTTCCATTCTTTAGATTTCTGCGTTTTTCTTTTTCTTTGTTTATATGATTTGTGTCTTAAACTTATTTACAAAAGCTTTAAATTCTAACAGATATAAAAAACGAGACAGTTAAAATTGACTGAAAAAGTGAAGAAAGTTGAAGCGAAGTCACGAAATTAAAACTTTTTTTCTCCTTCTGGCTGATGAAGTCACGAGAAGCGTGCAGTGTTTGGTACAGAGGGATCTAGAGGAAGTGAAGCAGTGGAAGAACACAATGAAGGTAATGGTTGAAACAAAATGCTGAGGACCACAAAAATATGTGCATGTATATGAGTTGGACGCACGCTATCCGACATCACCACAAATTTGTTATCTGAAAGAAACAAAGTTGTATATGACAGGTTACAAAAAAGTGTTTTATACTTTTGAATAGTGGTAACAACAGCAGATTAAAACTGTCTTATGGAGGAACATTACAGGCACTATACTGTATACAATTGAAGTAGAAAGAAAGACAAATACATCTTGAAATTAAGCAACGGTAGATTTAAGAACTGTTCTTGCTGTAACCCAAATCACAGGGTCCTAATTGGATGGAACAACACAGTGGAGTGGTTGGCAATGTGCAAACTGAATTGCCCTCCTTTTTCACTCACATCTATCTTTGTTCCTTCTGGAGCACTCAGCTCAAAATTTGACACCATCTTTGCAATCACTAGTCCAAGTATTGGTAATGCAAGTATGATTCCAGGGCAACTCCTCCTTCCCACACCAAATGGCACGAACCTGAAATCAACCTTTCCTCCTGCAACAGCATCTGTTGCACACTCCTCTTCCAAAAACCTTTCAGGCCTAAACTCCTCTGGATTCTTCCACCATGATGGGTTGTTCGCAAGCCACCATGCATTCACCACCACCTTGGACTCTTTTGGTATAGTGTAACCTCCTAACTTTGCTTCTTCCAGGTTCATGTGAGGCACCAAGAGAGGAATCGGGGTGTGAAGTCTCAGTGTTTCTTTCACAGTTGCTTGTAAGTATGGGAGCTCGTGTAGGTTGGATTCCGTCACTGCCTCCCCTTTAAGCACTTCTGATATCTCATCACGTATCTTCTTTTGCACGCTCGGATGATTAACCAGCTCTGCTATCGCCCATTCCATGGACCATAATGTTGTCTCAATCGCTGCAACGTTGATGTTTTCTACTATATATATCACATTCTCTTCACTGATTTCTCCCTTCATCTGAGCATCTATGATGTGATCAATAGCACAGCTGATCCTGTGTTTCTCCCCATTGGCAGCCATTATTTGCCTGCAGAGCAATATACCAACAAACACTCGCATTATAAACAGAATATAAAGAAGTTATCAAATGCACCTTCTTTTCCTATATCAAAACTTGAGGCTGATAAACACTATTTACCTTCTTTTCTCAACGTAGTGGGTGTTGAAAAATGCAAGCCTCCTAGATTGCAAGTCCTTGCACTTGTTCAGGTATCCCCTCAAGAATGGTCTGAGCAATGGTATGAAATCCCCATAATTGTATTCAAAACTCTGTGCCAAACGGCTTCTCTCGGAGTTAAACCTCGTGGCCTGGATGAACAAAGGATCCTCTTGTGACTCAAACTTGGCGTCAAACATCATCCTATACATGATATTGTATAGCATCAACTGAAGCCGCTTTCTGATAACAATGCCTTCGCTCCTCACTCTCTCATTCAGGTTGAGGTCACGCACCACCAAGTCCATCTCCTCCTCCCACATGCTGCTGTAGTTGTGGACAACCTTGTTGGTGAAGAATGGCAGCGTCATGATTCTGCGCATTTTGCGCCAGTGGTCGCCATAAACAGTGAAAACCATGTCTTGGCCGTTCCCGGTGAAGATATCAAACACAACATTTCGTGGGCGCGAGCCAAATTCCACGCCTTGTGAATGGAGCACTTGGGTGGCAAGCTCGGGGTCAGAGACCACAACCAAGTTTTTGGAACCTAGTTTGAGTAGAGACACAGGACCATAGGTCTGTGACAATGACGCTAGAAGACGGTGGTTGAGATCATTGCCAACTTGCAACCAGTTACCAAATATAGGAACTGATAGAGGACCTGGTGGAGTGGAAGAGTGGGTTTTAGAAGTTAAGAAAATTTTGCATATGATTAGAACAAAAAGGGTCGTGATAATAGGAATGGAAACACTGAATGGTGAGAAGGGTAGGGAGAAATAAGAATGCAAGAGTTTTGTAATTGAAATGAGTAATACTGATACGAGAGCGGAAAAGATTGGTTTCTTCATTTGAAAACTCGTTTTTTGTGTTTGTGGGGTTAAAGTTAATGGAAGAATGAGATAATTAGAGTAGAAAGAAAACGTTTATATATTGGTGGTGATGAGGTTGGTGACCCATGGTTTGAGATGAAATCCATGGGCTGGGTTGAAAGTTTTTTTGAAAGCAAGGTAGGTGATGGAGATATGATAGGAAAGTGAACATTTTTTGAAGTCAAAATGTGTGTTTGGTCAAGCCAAGCCACCCATTGCAGACTTAAAATATACTGCGATTGGTGAGGCCAACGTGTACCTATGATGCTTAAACTAATCGGTATCGCTTCATTGTATGATGATGGCTGACCAGAAGATATTTTGATCGTTCAATTTTGACAAATTTTTTTTATAATATGAGATGTTAATTTTTAACTGGTTTAGAAGTATTAAAAATGAAAAAAAAAGTAAAAAATCACTTAAAAAAAGATGTTTAAAGTTATAAGAGAAAGTTGTCAAAATTTAACACTAAAAAAATTATTTTCCTTTATTATATTCTTGTACGTGAATTACTTTCATTTTCAATCAATTTTTGTATACGATAAAACAGTAATTTTGCTTTGGCTGATTATTTTTATATTACTTTATATTCACTTCATTTTGATATGGAAGGAGGAGCGATTTACTGTTGAATTTATTGTGTGTTAATATTTTAGGTTTAAATATACATTTGATCCCTATTTTTGTTGATTTTATTCAATTTGGTCCTTATTTTCGTTTTATGTTCAATTAGGTCCTCATTTTCGTTAAATTGTGGTCAATTTGGTCCTTTTCACTAACAGTGTTTAAATAGTTAACGTTTTTGAACAGTACAAGCCACGTGTCAGCTCCTGGTTTCCTTTTGTTTTTTTATTATTATTTTTTTTAATTTTTTTTAATTTTTAAAAAAAAATTAATTTTTTTTTAATTTCAAAAAAACGGTCCACGTGTCAAGTCATAGTTGTGCCACGTGTCAATGCTAGTGTCACGTGTCAACTTGTGGTAGTATTTTATTTTTTGTTCAATTTAGTCCCAATTTTTGTTCAAATAAATCAATTTTGTCCCTTAAAATTGACACTAAATTTAATATCTTTGATACAAATTATATTAATATCTTTTCTAAAATTGATATTTGAACTTATTATTTTTTAAATTTAATTATAAATTATTAAATTTAATTATAAATTATATAAATTCTTATATTTAACTGCTAAATAGAATATAATTATTTAAAATATTATAAGAATATAATTATTTTTTTCTAATATTTGTATTCTAAAATATTTTTAAAATTGATATATACAAATCTTTTAAATATTCAAAATATTTTAGAAAAATAAACTAATATTTGTAAAAGTAACATTTACATATAAAATATTTTTGATTTTAATATCTAAAATGCAATAAAAATATTAAATATTTTAAATTTAAATGTGAATTTTACAAATATTAATATATATTTTTAAAATTTTAATAATTATATTTTAATAATATTTAAATAATTATATTCTATTTAACGATTGAATCTAAGAATTATATTCAATTAATAATTAAATATTATAATTTATAATTAAATTTAAAAAATAACTAATAATAATGTCAATTTTAAAAATTAAATGGTTTTATTTTAACAAATTTTAGGACTAAATTAAACAAAAATAACGAATATATGGACTAAATTGAACAAAAATAAATTGAACAAAAATAAATAATACAACTACAAACTGACACGTGGCACTAGCATTGACACGTGGCACAATTGTGACTTGACACGTGGACACTTTTTTTGAAATTAAAAAAATTAAAAAAAATTAAAAACAATTTTAAAAAAATTTAAAAAAAATATAAAAAAAACCAGGAGCTAACACGTGGCATGTACTGTTCAAAACGTTAACTATTTAAACACCGTTAGTAAAAAGGACCAAATTGACCATAATTTGACGAAAATGAAGACCTAATTGAACATAAAACGAAAATAATGACCAAATTGAATAAAATCAAAAAAAATAGGGACCAAATGTATATTTAAGCCAATATTTTATTAAAAAGTTTATGAGGATTAATTAAATTCAATTTATAATTATACCTAAATTTATATTGTTTTAAGATTATTTAAAATAACTTATTTTAAATTAAAAAATATACTTCTGGAATTTTAATCTCGTTTATTTAATTGGATTACAACTATATATAAAAATAAATAATTTATAGATTTTGGAATTCCAAAATTTAATGTGTGTTTATAACATTTGGAATAATATAGAATTGGGGTGCGGCTTGGATTAAGTTTCTTTAAGTTAAAGTCAAGTTAGTTTAATGTCAGTTTATGTTGAAACAAGTTGGTTTAGATTTGGATAGAGTTTAATTTGTTCAAACTCAAATAGAGTCGAGATGGTTAGGGTCCAGGATGAACCAAGTTGGTTCGAGTATATATCAAACCAAGTTGAGTCGAATTGGTTATAGCGTAAGTCAAGTCAAGTTGTCTTAGTTCTAATTTGAAATAAGTTGGAGAAAGTCCGCATTCAATCAGGTAAAAGTTAACAATAAGAAGCATAACAATAATAATTTTATAATATTGCTATTAATAATATCTAAGAAGTAATAAATTTATATAATGACAATAATAAATAATAATATAATGTATTTGTTTGTTTATATGTTATTTGCTTGTGCACTTGTAACTTCATTTATGTATTTAAGTTCATTCTAAACATCAATTTAAGTATTTTGTTTTTTTAACTTAATTTAAATTTTACTTTCAATGTTTATATTTTAATATTCTTCTTATTTCATTTGACTTTTCAATTTTGTAATATTACTTTTCTTACACTATTATACACGATAATACCATTAAAATTCGTAATTATTTTACAAGCAGATATCAGATGATGAGAACAATTATTTAACTAAATATGCAAGTTACAATTATTAAAAAAACGTAAATTTGTTAAGTCTAAATTCATTTTGAAGACAATGTAGAAAAATATTGGTTAAAAAATAAATTTTAATTAATATATTAATTAAATAACTCACAAATTTCTCAATTTTGTTTTTCATTTTTCCTCATATTTTCTTAATCCTTATAACATTACTTTCACTTTCAAGTTTCTTCCTCATTTCTTGATCTCCACAGTCACTCTCGTTTTAAATATATCACAAGTCTCGTTTTTTATTTCTGGAAAATCAATCCGGTGATGTAGTGTAGTCCAGTTTTTGACCAAGGCAGAGCAAACCAAAATACTCAAACTTGTCATTTGTTTCATTTTAGATTTAATTCAATTTGAATTTTTTATAAATTTATAAATTTCTAAATGAGTTCTTTTAAAATTTTATGATTTATTGAATATTGAAAATCAATGGAGTACTTATGGTTAATTTTTCTTTTAAAAGGTAATATGAGGGTTAAATAGTGTAATTCTTATTTTGTTTTGCTTACTTATGTTTATGAGTAATTATACAATATTATAACTTTTAAAACGATTTGCAAATATATAACTTATAAGCGGATGGATTTGTGAGATAGTTTAATAATACCATCTCGTCTCTCACAATAAGATTTGCAGTGAATTGATAATATTTTACAATATTATCCTTGCCACATTTTCAAATTACCATACTTTTTTGAACATATTTTTATCTTTATTAATTATTATATAAATATTATTAATAATTATTATATTTATACATAAAAATATATATCATTCCATTATTTATTAAATATATATAATATAATAAATTATAATATTAAATAATGTATACAATAATTAAATATTATTGAAAGTATAATAATTAATATATTAATTTATAATAATTAATGATGCATGTAAATAAATATTATTAATAATTAATAATAAGTGAAATTTTGTTAAAATATAATATATATATATATATATATATGTATATAATTATTATTCATATACATATATATAATAATTTAAATATTGTTAAATATTGACTTTTGGCGCTCAACCATGCACGCTTTAAATGATGAACATATTTTCTTGTGGTTCAATCATACACCTTTGTGTTCCTTTGAGGGGATGGGTAAGTAGATGTGTCAATTTAGCCCATAACCCATGGGTCAGTCCTGACCCACTCTTCATAAAGCCCCTTTTTAGGGGGGCCCCAAATGAGGGGGCCAAAAAAAAGCCCTAGCACCCAAAGCCCCCTCTCTAGTGGGTTAGGGCTAGGGCTAAGGTGGATTAGCCCCCAAAATAATACTACATTAAGCCATAGTCAAAGATTAAGTTGAGCGACCCAAACGGGTCCGACGATCCGGACGGGCTCGACAACCCGGACGAGCCCAATGACCAGGACAGGCCCAATGACAAGGACAGACCCGACGACAAAGATGAGCCTGACGACCAGGACGGGCTTGACAACCCGGACATGCTAAACAACATGGACGGGCCCAAAAACCCAGACGGGCCAGACGACCAAGATGGGCCCGACGACCAGGACGGGCCTGACAACCCGGACATGCCAGACAACACGGATGGGTCCGACGACCCAAACGGGCCCGAAAACCCGGACGGGCCAAACGAGCCCAACGATCTAAACGGGTCGACGACCCGAACGGGCCCAACGATTCAAACAGGCCCAATGATCCAGACAAGCCCAACGACCCGAACGGGCCGACGACTCGTATGGACCCGACGATCCAAACGGGGTCGACGACCCGAACGGGCCCAACGAGCCAAACGGGCCCGACAATCCGAATGGGCCAGACGACCCGTCGACCCGAATGGGCCCAACGAGCCAAATGGGCCCGATGACCTAGACGGGCCCGACGACCCAGACAGGCCCGATGGACCCGACGACCCAGACGGGCCCGACGGGCCAGACGACCAGAACGGGCCCGACGACCCGAACAGGCCAGATGACCCAGATGGGCCCGACGACCCGAACGGGCCCGACGACCCAGACATGCCCAATAACTAGGGATGGCAACGGGGCGGGGCGGGGACGGGTTTCACTATCCCATACCCATCCCCGCATAAAAAATTCATCCCCATACCCATACCCAAACCCAACGGGTATCAAACTTTTTTCCCATTCCCATCCCCACCGGGTAACGGGTATAATCTCGTACCCATACCCGTACCCGTGTTCTAACTACTTCAATATTAATTTTTATAAAAGAAAAAAAAAATTACGGTAAAGAAAACATAATATTATGAAATA
>Ga0214542_1002478_pt1 | contig 38119 bp, 24 predicted proteins | sample CNSS1metaG_FD_160096 | JGI IMG/M metagenome (GOLD analysis project Ga0214542, IMG submission 160096) | Root nodule microbial communities from cowpea collected in UCLA plant growth center, Los Angeles, California, USA - CNSS1 | ecosystem: Host-associated > Plants > Roots > Nodule | place: USA...
TCAGAGCCGATGGTTAATACCGGCTCAGACGAGTGCAGTACCAGTATGGTCCTAGTATCGAAAGTCTTCCTGGCAAGAGTCCCAGATAAGGGTTCCAGGTAAAGCGTGTCCCGTTAAGAATAACGGCAGTACAGAAAAGGGCAGAAAAGGAGTACTCGTGGTTGGGCAGCTTCCGCTGCGCAACTGGTAGCATCTTTGGCGTTACCAGGGTGTTAAAGGTCAGGTTGGGAGTTCGATACCCACTGACAACAACCTGCCTTGCGAAGTGGGGGACACTTGGGGCGAGGGGTTGGGGTGTATTGGGCTGCAGACCTGACATGCCGCTGGGCCGGGGGTGGCGCTAGGGATGTTATAAAAAAGTTTGTATTGGGCTTCTTGAAGATTTGATGAAGCTAAGGTGGTATGCTTCTTGAAGATTTGATGAAGATTCAACGAAGTCCTTTTGAACTATCTTGAAGCCATTACCTTTGGAATGAAGCCTACATTGATGAAGGAAAGGAGATTTGATGATATTCATGTTAATCAAGGCTGGAATGTGTGCTCTCTACATAGTTAAACCATTAAGAAAGTCTATTTGATGTTTGTAATTCATATTGCAGACCTTGTAGCATTAATTAGATTTTTTGGTCTTAGGTGTGTCTTTTAATCTATTGAATGGTTTTTCAACAGGTTAAAATGTCTCTTTTAGTCTGTTGAATGGTTTTTCAACAGGTTAAAAGGTTGGCTGCAGTAGTCTTAAATTGCAATAAATTCAATCAGTTGATTTATTTTTTAATCGACTAATTTCACTTAAGTCAAGTGAAATCAACCGATTAATTTGGAAATCAACCTGTTGAATTTCGTAACAGTTTGACTATAAAAGCTGTGATTTTCGAAAGAGAGGTATGTTGATCATTTTTTAGCGTGAAATTGTTCTGGAAACTTGTGGAAACTCTCTCCTTCGTGATCATATAGTTTACAGCAGTTGAAGATTGATCTTGGATTAATTGTAGGAGCTTTTGGCTTAGTTGAAGCTTGGAGAAAGTGGTTTGTGGTAGGCTGGGTTGTGCTACCACTCAGGTTTGATCTTTCTCCAGCTTTGTGTGTGTGCCTGGTGGTTTTCCAGGTCTGCAAGAGGGTTCTTGCTATGCTGGTGTGACTCTTGTGTGATTCAAGAGTCTTTTGTGTGGTTTTTGCATATTTTGAAAGTGTAAGGGTGGATACTTTGTAAATATTTTGAAATAGCTTAGGTTACCTTGACAAACTGGATGTAGCTCAGGTTTGAGTGAACCAGTATAAAAATCTCGTGGTCTCCTCTCTTCTCTAACCTTTCTCTCTTGCATATTCATTTTTAAGTTTGAAGAACTTGTGCTTTAATCATCTTTTTCATGTTCTTGCATGTTTTCATGACATCTGCAACATTGAGCATGTTTGTATAATCATTTAGAACCTGTCTTGTTCTTTCTTGTGCACTGTTTTTGGTTTAACACTTGAATCTGCATTTCTGCATTTTTCTCAGTATTTCAGCTGACTGTTTTTCTGTTTCAATTGATTGATTATCCTAGAACAGAATCTGTTTAGTAAAATCAATCTGTTAACTTTGTTTTTGATCGACTGAAAGTATATTATCCTGCACCTTTTGTATCCTAACTTGGTAATCTAATTAATTGAATTAAAGGTGGGTTTTAGCTTGCAAAGATAGCCTAAATTTTTAACTAGCCAATTCAACCCCCTTCTTGGCATTTCAACCATTTCAAAACTAACACAAATGTCATCATCCTATAATTTTAATGTTAAAATACTCCATTGGTCCTTGTTTTTGTACCAAAATCTAAAATAGGTCTCCATATTTTTTTTAGCCTCAATTATGTCCATATTTTTTAAAATGTGTAACAATTAGGTCTATAACATTAGTATGGTACTAGCATTGTTAAGTATGTGCCACATGTCAACTCTTCATTCTTTTAGTTTTTTAATTTTTTTAATTTTTAAAAAATTCTTTTGGCCACGTGTCAAGTTAGTATGGTGACACGTGTCAAGTCAGTATGGTGACAAGTGTCAAGTCAGTATGGTGACACGTGTCAAGCCATTGTCCCAATCTCCGGTATATATATTTGTTATTTTGATTCAATTTTAATCCCAAAGTTTTTAAAAGAAATTCAATTTCATCCGTTCCAAATTCAGGCTAAATTTAACTTTTATATAAATGTTATAATGATATTTTTATTAAAATTGATATTTCTATTACATATTTTTAACAATATTAAGTTTATTTACATTTATATTTTACCTTAAACTTTATTTTAAAATTTTAAGTATATAGATTGATAAATTTATATTTCAAATATAGGGATCAAATTGAGATTGAAATAATGACTTGACATTTGACATCATACTGACTTGACAGGTAACATGATATTGTCATGACATGTGACACATGACAAAGAGAATTTTAAAAAATATTAAAAAATTAAAAAGAAAAAAATAGAATTTGACATGTGACGCATACTTAACGTTGTTAATATTATACTAATGGAATGAACTTAATTGTTACATATCTTAAAAAATATAAACCTAATTGAAACTAAAAAAAAAATCTGAAGACTTATTTAAGATTTTGATAAAAAAAATAAGAACTAAAAAAATATTTTAATCTTATTTTAATTGATTCATTTAAATATCAAATTCAACAAATGTCATACATGATGCCTCACTCTATCAATAAGAAATCATCTGAATTAATATTTGAATTAGATTAGTTATAAATCAATCACAAAAAACCCTTTTGTGAGTATATTTAGGTTTGATTGAGTAATGGATTATCCCACCCAATGAATACAGTAACTACATACCTACCTTTAATTCATGAAAATTGGTAAGTTGTCAAGTCATGAAATATAAAGTTTGTGATGTGAACAGCGAAGCATGCTCCTCACCGTATAATGCAACAAAATAGAGTGGTCCATGGAATCACCTTATATAAATCATAACTTACAAAAATCAATAAAAATTTGGAAAACTACTTAGATAACTACTTGCAGCTGCCCCAAGTGGTGAGATAGTCAGAGATACCAAATAAGTTGGGATCACAAATGCTGAAAGAAGATGAGATGACAATGAAAGCTAATAAAATATAAATTGATTGCAAACTTGAAAGGTTAATGAAAGAGACATCAAGTTGCCCTTTCATTTCCAACCATAGAGAAAGAAAGAGAGTGAGAGAATGTACAATAATTTTATTTGCAAAACCTTTCTATTTCTACCTTGGGATTCTGTTAAAATATTCACATCTAGAAAAAATGGGCATTCGTGCTATTTTGTGTTTAAACGTAGTTCCCAAAATTAATATTCCCAAACATTGGTTTTCATCTTTTTTTATCTTTTGTCTTTATTCATTTTTCATATGAGTAAAACAAATTTGATGAATTGATATCATTTCTTCCGCCAATTTGGGTGTGAAGTATCTACTTTATACATTGAAAAACCTAATGATAATTTTCAATGAAATAACTCCTACTATAGTTATGTTTTTCGTCACAAAATATCAAAGGAAAATGTATTCTAGGGTTAGTTATATGGAGGGTTCCTCATCCAATCAAGATTTGTGATAACTATATTCCTATTAGAAAACTAATAAAGACACCATGAACCAAAAAGTAAATTAAACAAACAAAACACATTATTCGGCTTAGGTTAAATTAATTTGAGTTTCAAAAGTATCCCAACGACTCTATAAAAGAGAGTTATTGTTATTAAAAAATTATAAAATTATATATAATTAGTTAGCCAATAAGTAATCAAGTTTCTTAAATATGTTGATCAGAAGATAACATAAAAGTATTCTTACAAGTACCCAATAATTGGCTGATTAATACTTCATTAGCATTTCTTTGGTGTGAAGATTTTTGTCACATGGACATACGGACAACATTTGATATGCGGTTTATAAACACCGATCGACAAAGCGGAAATTAGTGTTTCAAAAAAAAATTCATGAACGTTTCTAACACCACTAATAACTTTTTTCCTTTTTTAATATTATTGAAGGACTAAAGGTATTCTTACAGGAGATAAACGCAGATTTTTTTGAGGTGAAAAGAGTAAACCTTTTAGGAGAGAAGTTAATAGTTTTTGAATAAAACAAAATCTAAACGATGTTGTGAGCACAAAACGATATTATTTTGATACATACATGAGTTAAGTCAACGCACTAAAATAAGATAAAGAATAATTAATTAGAAAAAGATAAGAAATAAGAGATAGGTCAAATATTAGAATATCGGAAACTCACTTAGACTAGGTCTTACCTATTTAGTCTAAACTAATATAAAAAGACATTATTCACGAGATATGACGACTCACTCATTAATTATTGTATTTATTACTTTTGATACATTGATGATTTGAGTATTGAAGTGTCTATGCAAGCATCTTGGTCAGTCGCACCTTGAAGATCACGACCCTGTGGAAGAAAGGGGAGTAATGACATCTTGGTCATTCAGATGTAGAAGATTTCTATCAAGAAGGAGTACAATTTGGAGCTGATTAGTGGACATGTGGATCTGACTTGTACATCTCAGACTTGCAAAAACATTTAGTGCCTACTATGGGGCCGAATTGGATGTCAAAAGACCATATGATGTCCATAACGAACATGGCGAACAATGACAAGCACCCAGCGTCAAAATGGAAGAATTCCAAGCTAGAACTTCATGAAGAGCGATTAGAGTTGAAGAAACGTAACATGGAAGAGATGAATGTCCTAAGGGAGGAAAATGGAAGAACTCCAAACTAGAACTCCAAAAGGAGCTATTAGAGTTGAAGAAATGTAACATGGAAGAGATGAATGCCCTAAGGGAAGAAAATTCTAAAATGAAAAAAAAAGTTGGAAAAAGCTAACTGGGATGATCTTAAACATATGCCAATCGGTACACAACTATCCACCATGTCACAACCCTATTTCATCCTAGACACCGAAGTAAAAAGTGTCTATTGGACACCGAAGTAAAAAGTGCCCATGGAATGACTAGCACTTTACTAACTAATTCACAAAGTTGTAGGTATCCATTTTCTGGATGGGATCAAGAAGACTCCTTTACTAAGTAGATGGAAGGCCTTAACCATATATCAGTATGATGGAAGCACTGACACTGATGAGCGCATCAATGTCTATGTAACTCTAGTCAACCTGTATACCACTGATGATGTTGTTCTTTGTTGAGTTTTCTCGACATCACTCAAGGGTGCAACATTGAGTTTGTTCACGAGACTCCCCTTTCTTCTATAGATTGTTTCACATGTTGGTATCCCATTTCAGCACTTAGTTTGGCACGAGTCAACCACATCACCTCATATCGATAGCTTTCGTCAAAACATGCCAAGAGAAGGGGAAAAATCAAATACAATATTACTTAATAATTTGAAAAATAGCAAAAGAAAAAGCAATTGGATCCTGAAATCATCTAGATAATCGCAATAATGACGACCACTTTAATCACTTTATGCAAAGAACTACAAGGAGACATCGGAAACTGAACAACCAAATCCAAAGAAAAAAACTGCAAATCCTGAAAACTTCTTTCAACCATTCTCACAACTGCTTAGCAATAGAACAATGAAAGAACAAATGAGACAAAGATTCAACATTATTTTCACGCAAAGAACACATAGAGTATAAAACCATTCCATTTTTATGAATCTTCAAATAAATAGGTAAACGACTATACAACAACTTCAAAAAAAAAAAACCAAAGTTTTAGTTAGTGGCACATAATCTAACCAAATCAAGTTTCCCAATTCACGTGTTCCATACCAGAACACTAAAAATCTTTTGCTACTTTTTTCGAAAGCACACCCCATATCGTCCAAATCCTATTAAGCACATCCTTATCCTCATTAACCATTAAAGAAGAAAAATCACATAAACTGACAACAAAAGAAGGAAAGTTCATGTGAATACCTGAACAAACAATAAAGTATAACTTTAGTCTATCAAAATAAGAAATTCTTGCTATTTTAGATAAGCAAATGTCAAAACATCAACGATCATTCCAAAAATTAATATAATCACATTCATCGAATGCCCAAAAAGTACTTTCAAGAAGAGCATGATATGCATGCTTAATACCATGCCAAATTGATGACGATTTAAAGGATATATATTTATGATACTTAAACTTAAGAAATTGAATGTGTATGAGTTCAAACCAAATCATTTGCCATAAGCAAACTTCCAAGATAAACATAATAGATAGGTTTTATTCTCTAACGGAATATTAGTAACTTGCAAACTACCATTAACCTTAAAATGATACAAGATAGACCATTTAATATTGAGTAGTCATTGTTTCCCCAATTCAAAAAAAAAGTTGAATCCATTGTTCCACTTCAAAAAGAAGTTTATTAAATCATTTATAAACCTAAAAGATATAGACAACAAACTACCAATTACCGAATTTACTAATTGAATTTTTTTCATCATACTAAGCAATTTTCCTTTCTAAGAAACAAATTTATTATAAATCTTATCAATCAAAGGTTGAAAAAATCGCACTTTAGGAGCCCAAGAAATATTGACACATCCAAATACATAAAAGGATACTGTACTTGTAAAATAAATTTAAAAGTAAATAGTTTCTTCGATACATTAAATAGTAATAGGCTTAAATATTACTTTAGTCCTTATTTTTATTCGGTTTGTTTAATGTGTACAACATTCAATCAAGTCTATTTTTTGTTAATTTTGTTCGATTCAATATTTTTGCAAACACAATTTAAATAATTATCAACAACAAGATGACTCATTGTTATGGTGTGGTCAGTTTTATCTTCCGATTTTATTTTTCACAGTTCTCTCCCCTCCACCATTGTCATTGTTCTCCTCCCTCCACCACCTCCTCACTTCTTCTTCTTCTAACACATCCACCACCGTCATTTCCAAACACACCTAATTCACTCAACCCACTACATCACCATGAACTCATAAGCCTCTTTGCATCACCACGACTCACTCACACAGAGATTAATATTGGTACAAATGTACAGTTTAATGTTGGTACAAATTGTCACATCCCTAGTTGCAGTGGTTAAGTATATAGTTTGTACCTGAGTTATTACTGGGCGCATCATTCTTCGCATTGCGGTGCTGCCACGGCTCTTTGATGTCTTTTACTTCTTTTTTTTCCCTGAACTCAACCTCCCTCTAACTACCAAAACGCACACAAAATTTTCTAACGTAATCATTTCATTAAAATAATCATAATTTTATTTTAATTTTTAAAATAATAAGTTATTTTAAATATTTTTTCATAAGTCGTTTCGTTTGCTTTTTTAAAAAAAAATATGATTATAAAAAAATATAAATTAATTTCCAAAAACAATCTCTGCATATTTTAATAGTAGAAATTTGAACACAGTTACTATTAAAAAAAGTTCACAAAATTGTTTAAACGTAAGAGGTATTTTTAAACATTTTTGTTATAAAATTATTTGTTTCCTTTTGAAAAAAATATATTTTATAATTGTAAAAACCCATATATTTCTTAATTTCTAAAACTATCTAATATTAATTAACTGAATTAAGAAGATAGAAAAGCTACGGACAGAAAAAGAGAAGAAAGCTGAAACAAGGAGAAAGAATTGATCAACATTTATTGGGTGATGCAGATATGCAGAGATGGTGGGTGGGTTGAGTGATGCAGAGAGACTTTTGAGTTCTTGCTGATGCAATGGGTTGAGTGAATTGGACGTGTTGGGAAATGAAGGTGGTGGAAGGGTTAGAAGAAGAAGGGAAGAGGTGGTGGAAGGAGGACAACTCTCAAGAACAACAAAGTTGGAGACCACGTTATAAACGATGACCCAACATGTCCACTCATTTAAATAGTCTTAGCAAAATATAATTTAATTAAACAAAATTCAAAAAAAAATAAAACTTGATTTAAAGTAACAAAACAAATTGAACGAAAATAAAGATTAATGTAATATTTAAGTAATTTTAGTATAATAAAAAGGGTAATTTTACTTTTTATTTTTTATTTTATATAATTTTAAATTTTTTTGTGACTCAACGTTAATTGTTTTAATAAATATACGTAGTAATTATTAAAGACCATATACTTAATTGTTACAATCATTTATAGAGTTAAAACAAAACTAATAAAAAATATTCGTGTATTAAAATTGTTATTTTTTTATATATTAAAAAAAGAAATATATCAATGTTTATATTTATGGTGAACCAAGTATTTATCTGAAATTATTGTCACTTGATTACAATTTAAATGTAGCTTATAACTTGTTCGTTTTAGCCTTTTTAATATTAAATGAAAATCATTTTTTTTCTTAAAGAAAAATTAGATAGAAGACTTTACACAGCAAATAATCTAAACGCTGACTTGCTATTTATTTTATTAACATAACTATCGTCTATTTTTTAGGACATTAATTGATTACAAATAGTTAGGTCTCAATGAAAATTAGTTCTCTCTTTGAAGGAACTGATTTTTCATAATGTAGCAAACTAACTTCTAATACTTGCTGAATAGGTTATTTATATTTAGTATTTAATCTGTTTTAAATAAGATTGTTATCAAAAAATTGTATTAAAAAAAAAAGGAAAATGTGTTTAAGTCACTTCAATTTTAATAATTGAGTTGGTAGTAAATACTTGATTTTAGGACAACTAAAACAAAACAACGTTCTAAAAGGAAAAAGGTAAGTCAGAATTAATTAATAATTTTACTTTACTCTACCTTATTTCTACCTAATGAAGATTTTTTATAGACAGAATAACTTTAAAAAGTGTATTTAATTCAAACCACGTTTATGTTGTGGAAATATTGTTTTCTTACCTTACTTTAACGTGAATGGTGTCGGCCGGAGAATCTTTATTGAGCGGAGTTAAATATAAAAAAAAAAGTGAGTTTTAAACCATGCTTTTTAATATAGTTTTGTGCATTTTTTAAGTTCTACAAAGTTTATATATAGGAAAAATGGATTTTATATCTTCCCACAATGCGTATAACAAATGAGTAACATAGATGGTATGACATAAAGGAGGAGAAATGGAAGAAAGTAAAAGCTACTCAATTTAAGCCACCGAATTTAAAATAATAAATATACCATATTCCTCTTTTATGAAAAATATACAAAATAGTTTCGTTACTAAAAGAGTTCACTTCTAACGTTTTATTAACAATGCAACATAATATACCTTATAAATTTTTGAAAACTAGAGTGTAAAATTATAACTAATACATCTTTTTAATACTAAATTAGTTCGTAACTGGAGGTTATTAATTATTAATTGATAGTTTCTAATCTATAAATTCTGAGTTGACAAGTTAGATTATCTTTTTTATTTATAAATAGTTAGTTATTAGTAAATAAACTTTAAATTTAAAATTTTTAATTTGATAAATTAACTTATTACATTAGAGTTGATTAAAATAAAATTGCATAAAAATATAATTTCATAAATTTTATTATATAAATGAAATTTTTAATTTTTTATATGAGTTTATTAATGTTACTTGATATACTCGTAATAGTCTTAGTGAAGTTAGTCAAAACATGCTATAAGAAATTATTCAAAATTTACTAGTTTGAATGGAGGAATGGGATCAATTGCATATCCAAATTCACTTGAGTGAAATACTAACGGTAATGTGAATTATATTCTGAAATATAAAAGGAAAGTGTCTATAAATAAAATAAACATTTTTCGTTGGTAATGATTGAAAATTTTGAAGATGAAAATTCAACGGTTGAGGAAGCAACGTTGAAGGTAGTTCGTGTTTCATAATTTTAAAATTATTGAAGGTATATACGCCGTTCCTTCGCAACTTCAAGGTACACTTTTGTCTTTTTCTCGCCCTACAAGACAAAAACCAAATTGGGATATATAAGTAAGGTAACTTATTTATTTGATTTTTTTTTCATTATTCTCCTTTTGTATATTATATTAATTATTTTTTCTCTTAGAGGTCCATTTTATCAAGTTGAATTAGGAATAATTATATTGTAATGTGAAAAGCACGTGATTTGATAATTAAAAGAACCAATAAGTAAAGAAATTAATTGTGAAAGATAAAATAGTAATTGGTTTAATGTGAAGTAATTTTCTCATAATGATTACTATTTGATGAGCTTACTAGAATACTAGGTATCTATATAAATCACTAATCTATTACAAAGCTCTGATATGATAATTTTGTCACACTTTCCCGCTTGAGATACGTCTCTAACACGACATGGTAGTGGTCACAAAGTATCACACAAAAATAATCCAATCTAGAAGAAATGAACACTAGAGCATAGAGAGATTTAGTGTGAATGATATGAATGGAGGCCTAGGCACAATGGTGCTAGTGATAGGGGTTTCGATCGACAGGCCTACAGTTGGAGATTCAGTGGTGTTGGCAAAGAGGAGAAATTTGGTGGCTCTCTAATGGTGCATTTTTCATGTCTTTGGAAAGATATATAGGGAAGAAGTCTTGCGTGAAGGAAGAAGGCCTTGGTGACATTAGTGATGACCAGTGATGGCGCCAGCTAGAGGAAGGATATTGAAGTTTGGGGAAGAAGAAAGAAAATAATTGTGTGACCTCTAAAACAAATTGGGCAGTAAGTAATAAGTCATCAACATTTAAGCAAATAATGAGGATATCATCCAAACTTACATTCTTAACAAAAAATCCATGCTCAACCAAGCACTTATGAAACCGGACAGCTTGAAGGAAGGTATTTATTCTTCTATATTTGAAGTTCTAGGGGCTTGTTTCAAGACATATAGTTCATTTCTCAGTCTTAGGACTTTATGCTCATTCCCTTTCTTCACGAATCTAAGAGGTTGTGTAACATAGGCTTCCTCAACTAGCAAATCGTTGAGAAATGTTGACTCCACATCTATCTGCCATAGCTTCCAGCACTTCAAGCTTTCCAAGGCAACAACTAGTCTCACTATTTCTAACCTAGCCATTGGAGCATGCACCTCTGAATAATCTATTCCTTCCTTGTGCATGATGTAAGACCCGAGAAAAAATTAGAATAAAGAGAAACACATGAAAAAAAAATTGATGGCTTGATTAACATTGTTGAGTTATTTAAATTAATTATTTTATTGAAGTATGACTTATGGAATAATTATTTAATTATTTAAGTTGTTGTTTATTTAATTTAATTATTAATATTATATTTAATGTGGATATATGTGTTTATAAACCTGGGGTGCGTGTTATATTATAAGAAAGTGTGCAATCTGGTGCTTGGTGGTAGGCGTTAATGTGTTCTGGGGCTTGGTTTTGAATCTTGATGGGGTATGTGTTAGTTATTTAATTAGTTTTTCTCTCATATTTTTATTTGTCACGTGCCAATTTACCTACAACGTTAATGCTGCATTCGTTTGTTGTTTTTTTCCCATCTCTATCTTTTACGTTTTTGTATCCTTTGTTGTTAATTTTATTTGCCACATTTATCGTTAGTTATTTAATTAGTTTTTCTCTCATCTTTTTGTTTGTCACGTGCCAATTTACCTACAATGTTAATGCTGCATTCGTTTGTTGTTTTTCTCCCATCTCTATCTTTTACGTTTTTGTATCCTTTGTTGTTAATTTTATTTGCTACATTTATCTTTTGAAGAATAGAAACATTATATATATATATATATATATATATTGTACCACACCTAGCCAACTCAACCAAATAATAATAATAAATGATCACCACATCTATACGGGAAACAATTCAGATAGCCGGCCCAAGTCGACCTAGGCCTAACCGGCTTAAACCGATAACCCAAGCTGCTAAAGGAACAGCTAGCCTAGGACGACATGCGAACAATGACGACATAAACCACTAGAGAAGTAATCGGACTACACCGACCACTCTAAAAGACTTGACGAAACCAAAACACCTAAAAATCAGTAAGCCCACAATAGTCAGGACTAAGGGCCTGGGCCAGGGCCCAGGCCCACCTGTGGCCCAAACCAGGGCCCAGCCCATGGAATGGTCAAACACAATTAATAATCTATAAATACACTTGGACCCCACAAATTAAAGGTACGCATTCATTACTTCATTAATCATCTGATTTGACTTTCTAAGAGCTTTCGCTGACTTAAGCTTTGGAGTCCCTTTTGCAGGTAACCCCTCCCGGGTCCAAGCAAACATATGCCAACCAGGAAGAGGCCTACTGAGGAGATAGCAGACTATATGGGTAAGGTGACGCTTGTGCCTAACTTATCTTATTTGTTCTTTGCAGGAACATATATATATATATATATATATATATATATATATATATATATATATATATATATTTGAATGATAAAACACAGTCAAGATTTTATATTTAGTTTTAGAATATTAAAAGAAAAGATTAAGAGTGGAAAAGATTAGGAGTGAAAAGATAAAATAAATATTGATTAAAAGTTAGGGTTTTAGGGAAGGAGAAAAAAAACACTCTATGTTTCTGAAGGTGAGAAAGTGGAGAAAACGACAAGAACCAGGAACTGAGAGGGGTATGAAGGATTATTACACGAGGTAGGGGAAGCTTTACTTTGTTTTTCTTTTTCTCTCTTCAAGTTTGTAATGGAAGAGGTTTGAAACTTGGAAAAACATGTGTGGGTAATTTTATTTTCCCGTCTCTTATGTTTTTTCCAAAGCTTGATTGTGACTGTAATGCTTAAGTGTTTTACTTGGACATGACGTTGATTATTAATTGTCTTGTTTATTGGGATGAATTTATTTTATATATCATTATTTATGGTAAGCTTACCCTTGTTTGTTTGTTTGTGTGTTTGTTGTATGTGCGATGATCGTATAACGTGTGTGTTATACGGGAGCATATGATATTGCAGATAATTTTGAGGGAGTAGAATGGCGAGAGGCTGAGGATGAACTCAGGAGTTTCTTATAATTTATTTAGTTGATTTAAATCAAATATTGAAAAGTATGTAATTTTCTTTTTCGCAATTATTATTTGAAATTTTTTGTAGACAATCTGACGTTTTGAACTACGTAATTTAAATTAAATTAAATTTTTTTATTAGTATATTTTAAATGATAATCCTTTTCTGCCAAACACATTTATTTTTTATCTTTCTGTGACATCCCAAAATTGGAGTGTTACACATGAAGTCTTTCGCCGCCAATCTTGCTTTGTGCCTTATAATTGAGTCATCTAACTTTAATTTCACCTTAAAAAGCCATCTTACAGGAATATGAACTTTATGCTTTGGTAAATCCAACATGTCCCAAGTGTGATTATTTTTAATGCTCATTATTTTTTCTTCCATAGTTGTTCTCTACCCTTTCACTATACTTCTCTAAAATTTGCCATGCCTCGCATGAAGTTACAGCTCTTGCAATCTTCTTGAAATGGCCTTCATCAACACATTGATGAATGAGAAAGGTTGATTTACGTCTTTCTTCTTGTTTTCTTTGTAAAGACTTTTATCTGTCTCTATAGATTTTTCAAACAACACAAAATTTGTCTTCAACAATCTTAGCAACTCCTTGATACTCAAGAATTGCCTACATTTGCACATGCCACCTGTCCTAATTATTTCCATTGAGAATGGACAAATTATTTGAAAAGGCACTAGGTCCCATCTAACCTAGTTCTAATACTAGTTTGTTAGAGAAAAGGAAAAGAAAATATACAAGAACAACACTCACAGAGTAAAAAAAATGAATATAAAATTATACTATGAACAAATAAGTATATAATGAAATTGATGAGTAAGGTATTTATAAAATAAAGTGTTAGAAATATTTTAATATAATTTAAAAAATAAATAATTAAAATATAAATTCTACTGTTACTCAAGTTTTCATGAACTTTTAATTTTATAGGTTAATGTTATTTATGGCTAACGACTATATTCTTATTTCAATTTACTCCTTTGTCTCCCTTTTCTACCTATAAATACCACCAAAGTGTATGGGGAAAGACACGGTAATAGAGAAAACAAACACTAGAGTTTTTTCAAGAGTGTTCTTCTTTTCTTCTCTATACTATCTTTTAAGACAATAGTGTTCATAAGGTTCACTCGATCGATTTGACGGGTTGTTGTATCTTGGGAGAGAAACATATATGATTTGAAACACATATGATTGTGTATTTGTATTGCTCTATGCAGTGGGGGCGTTTTCTCTCTAAGGATAGCATCATGCATGCCTCAACCTAGGCTTTTTCTATCCTTTCCTCATTTATTTATTTTTTATCTCTTATTGTTATTATAATTGTTGGATCTCTGATTAATATTCGTTGATTTATATATATGTTTTAGTATTATTATTGCTTTAATAATTATTATTATATTATTTAATATTTTTTATTATTATTAGTATTATTTGAGTAATCATTTTCTAACATTCGTAGAGAGAAACACCTTATTCTTTTCTAAAATTAAAGACAATATAAAGGTTGTGACTGAAAACACTTGTTATGGACTAATGTATTTGGTATGGTTATAACTAAATCAGCCTCAACTAAGCCTAAAAATTTATGTCTATAATTGTTTCTATTTCTATTGGTAACAATAAATGAAATTATGGATAAATAAAATTTCTTCTCATTAAATATTTTTTTGTGATGTTTATAGCTAATGTTTTTGCTATTATATTAATTTATGATTTAATATCTTACACTCTTTTAATTGATAGAGATGTTCTAGATCATGAATATATTTTAAGTGTTTTGTATGAAAACAATTATAAAATGTTTGTCATACTAAAACTATTATTGAGTTATGAAATTATGCATTTGCAAGGAAAAAAAATTATCTTGATATTTATATGAAAAATATTATTGATAATAAATATAATCTTTATCAAATTTATGAATTTAAAATTATTGTTTATGACATTAAATTAAAATGAATATTTTATTTGATATCATGCTTATGATCATGTGTGTGCTGATAAAACAAAATCTAAAAATTAATTAAAAAGGGAAGGGATGAATATATTATGTCTTTATAAATGAGTGTTTTTGTATGAAACTCATAGTATTATTCATTAAATAACATATTCGTATGTGCTAATCGAGTGGTGCAGCGAAAGAAGAAAAAAAATGCTTTGATATGGTAAATGTTAGTCTACAAGTTCTAGCTTACCTAACATTATATTAGTAAAGTTTTATATCTTGCTTACCATATTTTGAATACAAAAGGTTGTGATAAACTTTTTATGAGTTAAGAAAGAAAAAAGAAACACATTTAAAATATTTCAAAGTGTAGGGGTGTCTTATAAAGGTTAATATACCTCTAATACTATTTTGTCATCTAGTGATAATATTATTTGTGTTTCTTCTAGTTATGACAATATGTCCAATTTCTTGAGATTATTGAATAATATATATTAATGTGAATTGGATATTGATTTTGGTGACAAAATCAACTACTGGTTATGGTTATGTTTTAATCTTGGATAGAGGTGCACTATCATGGAAATATGTTATTTTGTCATGATCTACTATGCAAGCATAAATTATTCCTTTTTTCAATGCATCATGACAATCAAATTGTTATAAAGTTTCTAGTAAAAATGTCAATAAAATTGACATATGAGAATGAGAGACAAATATATTTGAAACTTAAATATTCATGGTATTGTCCCTCTTGACTTTGTCAAGTCAAAAATAAATATTACAGATCTGCTTATCAAAAGGTTGATGCATCAACAAGTATTTGAGTCGTCGAGGGGAATGAGACTATAGCCCATAAATTAGTTGCACAATCGACACCCATCTCCACATGAATGGCGATCACATGGAATGGAGTTCAATAGGTAACAACGAAGTTGTTGTTGACTAAAGTACACCAAATAATTTGATTAAATTTTATGTCTCATTCCTATGGTGAGGTGTACTATAAATTGTGGCAATAATTAGGATGAGGTATATGCATTACTATGCTTATATATTATTTTATAAAATACCTCTTAATAAACTCAATGATTGAGGTATGTGCATTATTATGCTTATTTTATAAAATACCTCTTAATAAACCCAATGACAATTATTGTAGGGGCGTAAGTCACAAACCACCCTTTGAGGGTTTACCTAGTGACTGTGATAGTGGGGCCGCCATTGTGAGACATGGGCAAGTCTCTAAGTGACACTCATGAAACAGGGTATATGCACAAGGCCATAACGTGCACCTACTGATTAGAACCTATAATGACCACCAATATTGTATGTGTTATTTACTAAAACCCGGTCACTAGGGATGTAGCTCAAGAAAATCAAGTCTCTACATCTTCTTGGTTGGAAGTTTATAAGCACTAGATGTAAGGCTCAAACCAGGAAGATTCGTTACACTAAACTACAATATTTTGTTTTAAAATATAATATTTTTATTTTATTTTATTTTTTAAATTATGTGGGGGATTTTGGAAATATTTTAATATGATTTAAAAAATAAATAATTAAAATATAAATTCTACTATTACTCAAGTTTTCATGAACTTTTTATTTTATGGGTTAATGTTATTTATGGCTAACGGTTGTATTCTTATTTTAATTTACTCATTTGTCTCCCTTTTCTACCTATAAATACCACCTAAGTGCATGGAGAAAGACACAACAACAAAGACAACAAACACTAGAGTTTTCTCAAGAATGTTCTTCTTTTCTTCTCTATACTATCTTTTAAGATAGTGGTGTTCATAAGGTTTAGAGATCCTTCCCTGCACTATATCGATCTAACGAGTTGTTGTATCTTGGGAGAGAAACGCATATAATTTGAAACACATATGATTGTGTATTTTTATTACCCTGTGCAGCGGGAGCATTTTCTCTCTAAGGATAGCATCATGTGTGTCTCAATGTAGGCTTTTTCTATCCTTTCCTCATTTATTTATTTTTTATCTCTTATTGTTATTATAATTGTTGGATCTCTGATTAATATTCATTAATATATATATATATATATATATATATATTAGTATTATTATTACTTTAATAATTATTATTATATTATTTAATATTTATTATTATTAGTAGTATTATTTGAGTAATCATTTTCTAATATAAACTTTAGGGTAACTGGATAGGTTTTAAAGAATATTCTAACAATATCAATACCCATATATTTCAATAAATGATTTTGTCAGCATTTTATAATTTAATAAACTAGGTTAACCGTTTAGCAACCAACTATCAACTTTTAGCTATTATTAGTTTTCAACTTCTAATTATTTTTTAGGTAGTCTTCCAATTAAGTTAACCAAACGTTAGTGGATAAATATTTTACAATCATACATGAAAGGAATGATCCATACAACAATAAATATATGTTTAATTTTTATTTAAGTAAAAACTCATTAAACTTACTATAGTCAACGTTACAAATGTAAGGCCCACTTATTATTCTACCCAATGTTTAAGGGATGCCCTAATCTGTTGAGCCTAGTATTTGCCCATAGGGTGCCCAAAGCCCCTAAACCAACCTAACAATCACATTTTCTGCCACTTTTCAGAAAACTCTTCTCCTTCCTCTCTTAGAGTTGTAGCAATAGTACTTTGCTAGGGTTTGAATATCATTCGTCCTCAAGTTAGCTCAACCTCATTTTCTGCTCCACGTAAGTTGTTTTTCAGCTTCTACTGTTTCTCTAGTTTAATTTTCGTGTTTCCAGTGAGGGTTCACTGTAGTGGACTTGTTTTAAATCTATTTCCGCTATTTTTCCAGCTCTCAAATCCGTTCCTGGAGTTGTGGTGCTCGTTAGCTTAAGTTTCGGCGTCGTTGGTTAGCGTTTACTAGGTAAGGAGAGTTAGGGTTCACTGTTTTTGAAGTATTTATGCCTGTTTGTTTTGCGTTAAGTTGTAAATGCTTGATATATGCTTTTGGACGTATATTATTGTGGTTCTTGGACTATTGGAATGGCTTAAATCTGGTTTGGCATGCAGGAAACTTGTGAGTTCTGCTGAACTCGTCCAGGCGAGCGGGTTGGTCGCTCAAAATGAAAGCTCTCGCTTAAGCGAGGAGCTCTCGCCTGAGCAAGAACAACAGCAACTCACTTCTTCTCTATTTCGAGGGCTCGCCTAAGCGAAGCCCACTCGCCTGAGCGAGAGTAGTCTCGCCTGAGCGAGATGAGCTAGCTTGAGCGAGATGAGCTAGCTTGAGCGATATGGGCTAGCCTGAGTGAGAGCTCATTCGTATGAGTGAGATTGACAGTGTTGATTGGTTAAATGTATGTTTTTTTATGTTTAGTTGGTGTGCTACTTTACAAAGTCATGTACGGTGCCTTGTATGTATTATATATGGCACAATGGGAATGAAATTGATGCACTTAGCATGATCTTATTTATGGGACATAATTGGATGGTTGGTTATAAATATTGGCATGAGATTGGTATGCATGATAACTTGATGTTTGGTTGGTGAAACACGATTTTGGTGTGGTTTAGGACGTAATTCCATGAATCTCTAGATGAGATCTCATGGTGGTGCCTCATTGGTTAGGATGTAATTCCATGATGGTTTCGTGGTAGTGCCTCATGGTCAGGACGTAATTCCATGACCCTTGTTTGTGGGAGCTCATGGTGGTGCCTCATGATTAGGATGTAATTCCACTAACGTTAGTGGTGGTGCCTCATTATATAATCTAGTAAGGATTCAAGTAAGGATTGCATCTTGACACTCTAAAGAGTTAGTTAGTCTCACGTAGAGAGTACTGACTCAAGTGGTGAGAGTAGTAGGAGACCCTAGTCTTTGGCAGAATAATGGTTTTAGATGTTTGAAGGCTAACCTTGTGCGTGGTAGGATGAAACACATTGACAATTGACTCTGTAGAGCTGTAGAGGCCACCACAAGTGCAAGTATCCAGTGAATCTGACTGATTATATGTATCCAGATAATTGAGTCTTAGTGCCTTGTTTGGTGGTCACACATGCTTGGTTGATGTATGTATCTTTGGCTATGAAATTGTATGCAATTGTATGATAAAACATTTTCCACTCTAGCTTACCCTTATGTTTGTTTGTATGTTCTTTTATGTGTGGTTTTTCTCCTTTTACGATGATCATCAATTTATTGATGTGAGCATATGCGAGAACTCCTCGTGGTCATCAGGGTGATGGAGATTCCACTGCTTAGCTTGTCTTGGGTCAGATCCCACCTTTTTGAGTTCTCTTTTAGGGTTGTAGCCCATGTATTACCTTGCTCTTTGATCATTTTTTTAATACTGTCAAACTATTACTTTGTCTTGTTGATGGCATTGTAATGTGCCTTAGTATTTCTCTCTAAGTATTTTTTTGGATAATTATAAAGAGTGACTTTAATACTCCATGACAATACCCTTTTATTATTATGTGTGATGTTTCCCTCACTTTAGTTATCGTCTCCATAGGAATTCTCCCCACCACAACCGTTGGGCTAACACTCCCCTCCTTAGGACACCTACCTACATTCTCTCTAGACTGCATACTCCTACTACTCGACGATGACAATGACACATTATCACTAGTACTAGACATACCTTTTGAGAATGAAAGATGCCGACAGATATAAAAGACTAATTAGACAACTCTAACGCATGCAGATCTATGATTTCAGAATTCTTACAAATGAGCCAACAAAAACAAACCATCCACACAATCCACATTTATAAGTGATGATTCCAAACGACACAACTTCTTCCCGCCAAAAGTCATAACCCATATGAAGCGTCACAATGCACACCAAAGGTCACAACCCTTAAAAATGTCGGTGCAAAACCCCTTCGATTAGACCTCTGACATCTGCCACCCCTTCACCTGTCATAAACCTATTCAGATTCCAAGCCTTAACACTGGTCATCACACTTAAAGGCTGGGGGACTGGTGTACCACACCTAGCCGGCCTAGCCAAACACACTTCTTATCCTTTGGCGCTATAGTTATACTGGCAAAGACTAGGGGACTGATGTAGCACACCTAGCCAGCTTAGCCTAATTATAGCCGTAAAACTCGTCTACATAGCTCCCAAAGATGCAAATAATCACCATGTATGAACGAGTAACAATACCCGGCCTAAGCCACTAAAGGGTAACCAGCCTAAGCCGCTAACTTAGGATAACTAAGCAAGAACTTAACAAAATCAGAGCACTACCAGCAAGGCTCCTAAGGGCCCACGATAATCGAACTAAGGGGCCTGGCCTAAGACTCAGGCCCACCTACGGCCCAAATAGGGGCCCAGCCCATGACGTGACCAAACATAATTAATAATCTATAAATATGTATGGACCCCAGCAATTAAAGTACGCATTCATTACTCCCTTAATTACGAGATTTGACTTTCTGAGAGTTCTTGGCTGACTTGAGCATCAGAGTCTCTTCTACAGGTAACCCCTCTCGGGTCCAAACCGGTCTACACCGAGATATCCACAGATGACATATAGCAGTCAGGAGGTAGCCTACTAAAGATATTGCGGATTGGGATAAGGTAACGTTTGTGTCTGATATATCTTATTTGTTCTCCGCAAAGACAAATTATGTTATTATTTAAATGAGACGTTACAACTACGTTCACTTTTAGTAATATATATCCTTTATCAATAACATGATTGAATAATTTTTACTGTCAGAACAAAAAAAGTTTTGTTAGGGAATAAAAGAATTATTCGTAGTTTTGTTTTCAAATGAAATGAAGGATATATGTTCTAAAATGAATTTACTTTTTGAAATTATTGCAGTATGCCAACATAATTAGTTTACTCTAATTGTCTGCTTATGTTTGGAATTAAGCATATTGATTGCGGGTGCCGGTAAGTCTTTTTAATTTTATTTTAATTCATTATTTTAATAGAGAAAAAGAACTTTATCAAATTCTTAACATCATGTTCTTTATAACAAAGAATATGATATAAAAGTAGTGAAAGTAAAGCATATGGTGCTGCTGCTATTAAAGTTAGGTGGTGTATTAATATTATAATAATGGTGATTAATGGAGTGTGACTAAAGAGTCCAATATATTATTATATGGTAGTATTTACTAGTTATTCTGTGATACCCCATCCTCCACTATGTATATCGGGATGTCACCTATGACTTGGTAAGTTCTCAAACTCATATCGTCATTGTCTTACGTGTTATGTTTGTAACCAAAATAAATCATTTTCATAATTTTTTTTCCTGCAAGTCAAGATTTTAAGAAATTCCGTAATTTTCTGACTTTTTAATAATATTGAATGTAATAAAAATCATTATATAAATATGAAATGTGTCTACTGTATTATAAATAGTTCCAAAGACAAGGGACTCGTTATCGTTTTGCTTTTCCATTTTTGCATTATTATGTTGTAGAAAGAAATTGAAAATATAGAATATTATATTTAGAACTGGACCCGCAACTTCTAAAAACGTGTGGCTACCACGGTCTTATTACAATTTTTTTTAAATAATATTATATATATATATATATATATAATAAGTTATTACATATTCTTTCCGTTATATATAAATTTATCAGAGTATGAGTTTAAGTTATATATTAAATAAAAATGATAAAGTTGAATAACATGTAACATATAAAACTCAAAAATTTATTGGTTTTAGATTTTGTGTTGATTTTATTATTAACCATTTATATAGGTTTGATCTATATTTTATTTTTGTTGACTTTTTTTTATATATATTTTCTCTTCAAAAGACTCGATTCATCGATGACAAACTCAAATGAATATGTATATTAGAAAAACATGTCTCATTGTGGTAAAATGATGGTACAACTAAAGGTATCTAGTTAGGTAATTGTGGTTAGAGGGAAAATGTATTAATATAGAAAATATTCACACTTTAGAGAGATATTGTTAGAAAACTAAATGTGATTCTAAGTCTCACGTTGAGTAAAATGAGATTGTTGAGTAACATGCAAGAATTACACCCACAAATTTATTATCTTAATGTTTTAGGTTAGATATGTATCAATTCCTTATATGAGTCGCTCATGTTAAATCTCCTTGGAGTTTTCTCCTCAAAAGGCCCAACACCCTTTACATCTCCTCACAATACAAGCCTTGTTGTCACCACAAACTCACATATAAATGCATCATGTAGCCTTGTTATAACTCCCGTGTCTTGTCATTCTTTCTACATTGTTGAGAGAGGAATCTCGTTGTTGTGATGAGTTTAACACAACTATCTCACCCCGCTTGTATAGTCCCTTTGTAGCTCGAGTGCCTTATTGTCCTTGATTTGTGTCATTAAGGGAAGACCTCACCGTCGTGACTACATTACCCCAACCTCCTGGTTGAGTGATAATTGGTATTATCATATTTTTATTTTGTTTATTTTTATCATTTATTGATATTCTTATCATTGCCTTTTTAAATAATTAAGGGCTTATTAAATAATTTTGAAAAAATAAGTAGCCAGATTTTATGTGGGAAATATTTTGTAGAATAAGTGAAAATCGTAGAAAATTTGAAGAATATATCAAATATATGAAAATTTCAAAAGACAAAAGACATATATCAAAGATTATCAATTACAATTCATTCAAGTACAAATTTCAGACTTAGTTAGTTCGATCAGTTCATCCAGCAAACAATTTAATAGTTAAACTACCATTTTCACCCAGAAAACACCTAGACTAATGATTTGAAATGATAAAGATAATGTTTACAATACATGAAATTGTATAATTTGAAGAATGGAGTGTTCATGTCAATTCTTTCTTAAATAATAAAAAAATATCCACTTCTTTTGTACGTGTTATTGAATCAATACAAAATAATTATTTTTCAGGTCATCTGCATTTATGCTAAATCTAAAAATAATTATGAAAAATATCACATACATGTTTTTATTCACAAATCCTTTATTCTTGAAAATGTTACATCACCTATCTCAAGTATTAGATTTAATTGATATATTTGTTAAGTGATATTTGATGTCAATTGATATTAAAATCGAGATCTAGCATGAAAGCTCAACAGATTTCATTGATATATTTGTTACGTGACATTATTTAATGTCAATTGATATTAAAATCGAGATCTAACATAAAAGCTCAACTTGTTTGTAACCTATTTTCATAATTACTTAGATCACAAGAAGAATAAAAGAAAAATGTTAAAAAATAAAATATTATATTATATTTTATTATATTATATTATATTATATTATATTATATTATATTATATATATATATATATATATATATATATATATATATATATATAATTAGGAGCATGATGATAAAATATAATCTTATATTTTAAGATCAAAATGACGAGTTCTTTTAATCACGTTTAAGTTGTTAATAGGTAAATGGGTTTTTAAGTTGGTAAATAGGTTTTTAATTATGTGAATGAATAAAATTTGAATATTGGAAAGAAGTATCATTAATTCAGACAAAAAATACAATTTAGTTCTTAATTATTACATCTTAACCTAATTTCACAATTTCTAAAAGAAACTCATGTTCCATCCAGTTTTTACATGTTAAAAACCAAATCACAATCTTGTTCTTTAATAACAAAATTAAGACTCATTTACATATTCAAAATTTAATGAAATAAAATACTCTAATAGATAAGTTCTAGACTTTTGGTACTTGAAAGAAGGGTCTTGAATTCTGGTGGAAGAATAATTAAGGGTGGTAGCTGAACAACACGTGTATTAAAAGCGAGAAGAGAAGAAGCGTGTGAATATTATTATTAGCAGGAAGTTCTGCTTTTGAAACATTTGGACGGTGACTAAAAGTGAGTTTACTTTGCAACCAGGTTACTTGCAAAGGTGAAGTAATATATTCATAACTAATTATTTAACGCACACGCATATAAAAAAAGTCAAATCCTTCCTTTGCATAATGTGTATATATATAAATGGATAAATATATATTTACATTATTCATTTATTTATTTTTATGCTGAATTTTTATTTAAAATAAGTTAGATCTTGTCATGATTTAGCTAAATTTTATTACATATTAAAACTTATTACATTTATATTATAGATAATAATAAAACATATTTTAAATAAACCAAATTCAAATGCATAATGTTATAACTTATAATTGTTTATTTTTGTCATATATTAACAACTTGACTCAAATATTAGTTATTTACTTTTATGTATTTAATAATAAATCATATTTAAATGTTACAACTAATTAATTAAAATAATTTAAAACAGTCATGCTATACAATTTATAAAACCCTTACACTAAATTACACTGTTTTTTATATGTAATATACAAAATATTAAGGTTGAGAAAAACATTTACTGCACTTGTTTGTATAATTTAGAAACACAGGAATATATGATTTGACCAAGTTTTTGTTATTCAGAAAAAAATTGATAAAAATAAATAAAATGTGAATCTTTGAAATTGCATTATTATTTTAATTAAAATAATATATACTATATTTACTATTATTTTAACCATTTTTAATCACAATGGTGCAATGCATTACTTCACTATTTACAATAAGAATGTAGACCACTATTCTTTTCATCTACAAAAGAAATTTTGCTTGTTATATGTTTGATAAATTCACCTCTCACTATTATAGTAAATGGAAGAATGAGATGTTGTCTCCCTTAATAACTTATTACACTTTTATTATCTTAACTAAATAACAATATAACATGTTTTGATAAATGAAATCCTAAAGATCAATTCCTTAAAGAGAAGTATGATGGAATACAAAATGTTTTTTTTTTTTTAATTTTATCAAATAAGATGAGTACAAAAAATGCTTTTAACATATAGATAAAAAAGGTCAAGTTTATCATTCAAGACAAGACAATATCAATTCAAATATTTATTCAAACCTACCTTTATTATTTAAGAGTTTATACTTCTTAATTGTATCATAGTTAACTTAATAAATGAAACTGCCTTAAAATATATAAATCTTAAAATTAATAGTGAACTAAGTCATATTTTTAATTATAACTGTTGTACTTCAAGTAAAGGTTATGAATGCATTTTTCATCATAAATCAAGTCTAAACAATATTAAATAAACAAATATAAAACATAAAAGTAGAGCATTGAAAATTATATCCAACCCAAAAAAGAAAATGATAGTTTAGATACTATAAAAATAAAAAGAGTTAAAAATGATTCTATGATCATTGTTCAGCTTCTCAAATATCATAAAACATTCAATTTATGTGATGTATACTATAATCAGGTCAATATGTCTTATCACATTTCTCTTACTTTTGATTTATATTAAGTGTTAAATTAATTGAATCACACTTAACTAATATGTATGTTGTTAAACCAATCAAAATTTATTTATGAAACTACTTATTTCTTAAGACTAATAACCAAACAAAGATAAAAGAAGTCAATCTTTATAGTTACATAACAAACACAAATGTATTTGCATTAAGTATAATAAACACAAATGTATTTCCATTAAGTGTAACTAGCAAAAAAGAGAAAAATATAGATGCCAATTATGAGTATGGATACAAATATTATATCTAATTTATGCAATATATCGGTTGAGATTTTCCACCCTTGCGGTAATCATAATGGAATGCAATGTTTAACTTTTTCCAAAAAGCAAAAACCTAATTTATGTACAAAGTATACAATTCTTTTTAAGCTGCTAAAAACATTATATTATAATTAACTTTAATATTTGAGAAAATAAAATTTATTACAATTAAATGGAAATTTTAGATAAAATAAAATATTTATTACAATTAACTTTAATATTTGAATGATGGATTTGAAAATATAAATTTCTACCCAATTTAGTATTCATAAGATTAACAAACTATATAGAAACCCCAACTAATATTTTCTATTAACCAAATGAAATTTAATCAATTATAAGAATCACGATTTTGGTATGATTTTTTTAAGTTCCAAGGCCGCTTTATCCTTCATATGGTAATAATAAAAATGGTAAAAATGAAGAAATAATAAAAATATAATGAATGTAGTTTTTCTCTCTCTTAAAAGATAATAAAACTGTGAATCTTGAATTTTTTTAGTGAAACGTACTTTATATCATTAAATGACAAACACATATTAATTAAACATTTAAAATTGGTAAGCCTGAAATAAAGTAATATTTTTTAAATAGTCATTATAAAAATTAATAAATTGAAGTTATACATAGTAAGCATAAATTAATATGATTTGATATAGGCATAAAATGCTTTTAAACTTTGGATGAAAAATCTATTTATTATCTATATACGCGTGAGGGGTCTTATAAATAGCGTGATCGATAATAAAAGAAAGGGTTAAATATGTTTTTTGTTCCTCAAGTTTCAGTAAAATTTGGAATTAGTCTCTATCTAAAATTTTTGACCAATTTAGTCCTTTATTTATAAAAATGCGTGAATTTAGTCATTTTAACTAATTATTGTTAAGTTTATATAACGTTTCAAGCGTATTTTATGATAGTATTTGAATTGTTTACATCGTTTGACACCTTTTTGCTTCAATAATAACTTAAATATTATCATAAAATGCGTTTAAAATGTCAAATAAACTTAACAAAATTTGGTAAGAAGGACTAAATCCACGTATTTTTAAAGATGAAAGACTAAATTGGTATAAAATTTCGAAGAGGGACTAATTCCAAAATTCACTTAAACTTAAGAGATCAAAAATATATTTAACCCTAAAAGAAATTTGATATAATTATATTATTATACGTTTAATCAATTATTTATACTTTAATTTTATTAGACAGTAAAAGACGAATAAATAAATAAAAATATATATAATATATATAATAAGAACATTTGACCGACCTTCGTCTCAATTGTCCTTCTCTGCGTATTTGGATCTCTCTCTCTGCCTCTCCTCTGAGCTCAGATCCTCTGCACTGAACCCTTTCTGCTTCCGCTACACCCCCAACTTCTTCTCCTTCTCGCTCACGCTTCCTTATCTCCATTTCTCAATCTGGTTGATCGCTTCAATTTCTTGTTTCCTAGCTCAATTTTGAAGTTGGGGCTCGATCTTCGATCTGGGGTTTCGGGTTACTCCTTTGGTTGGGGAGTGAAGTTACCGACACGGTAGGTGGCCGGTGACGTTGCTTCGTGTTGGATCTGTTCCAAGGAAGAAAAGAAAAGTAAGGAACAAAGAAAGAAGATGCAGCAAGATCAGCTGAAAAAGGTTGTTTCTTTCTCCACTGTTGCCCCTTTTGTTTGCAGAGTTTATTGCGGTGTTGTGAGGTGACATGGCACACGGTGGTGTTATAATAATGGAAAATTGGAAACTGGGGTGATGAAAAATGGAAAATGAAAATAAATTTTGGTAACGAAATGAAATTGTGAACCAAATGGTCATACAACGAGTGTGTTGAGGTGTTTACTGTAAAAAAAAAATCCTTTTCGTTTTCGTTTTGGTTTCTAGATGTGAATATGGGGTTTTTCTCCTTTGTGGTTGGTGGATCTTGCATGGTTTTAGTTTGGAGTGTGCAATTTTGAATGAGCATCACTGTTGGATTGGGCTCGTTTCTGCCGAATTTTGTTGATTAATGGTGGTTATTGTGATTGAATCTTTCTCATTATTTTCAAGAAAATTTACATGTTTGGATTACATTTGAGTATATGTATAATTAACATTCTTTTCAATTGTGGTATCTTGGTAGTGATGATTTGTGAAATAATAATTTTGAGATTCGATTGTGTATTGTTTTGTAGATACGGATGAGTTTGTTAACCCGATACACGTATATGTAGTTTGATTTTGTTCCTTCATAAATGTTTTTGCGTTATTCAGGTTAATTTTCAACCAATACTTATTAAATGAATTGAGTGTAAGAGTTTGTGTAATTTATTAATTCGCAGGATATCAAAGAGTTAGAGTTTTTCACTGAGTATGGAGATGCCAACAGATACAAGATTCTTGAAGTTGTTGGGAAGGGTAGCTATGGAGTTGTTTGTTCAGCAATTGATACACACACTGGGGGAAAGGTTGCAATAAAGAAGATTCATGATATTTTTGAACATATCTCTGATGCCATTAGAATCCTCAGGGAAGTCAAGTTGCTTAGACTTTTAAGACACCCAGATATTGTTGATATTAAGCGGATTATGTTACCACCTTCAAAGAGGGAGTTTAAAGATATTTATGTTGTCTTTGAGCTCATGGAGTCTGATCTCCATCAGGTCATCAAAGCTAATGACGACTTGACCCGTGAGCACCATCAGTTTTTTCTTTATCAGATGCTACGTGCATTGAAGTATATGCATACAGGTATTTGCCCTTTCATTGTGTGACCTTGATATGCATTCTTTTCACACTGTTATATTTCCTTAAATAATTGCACAAAGTTCCTTCTAAATGATCTTATGTGTGGCTGCAGCTAATGTATATCACAGAGACCTTAAACCCAAGAATATTCTGGCAAATGCAAACTGCAAACTGAAAGTTTGTGATTTTGGTTTAGCTAGAGTTGCATTCAATGATGCCCCAACAACAACATTTTGGACGGTACTGTTTGTTTTGCTTTTAAATTTGAATGCTTTTAAATTTGAATTGCAAGTAGAGCATATGGGAGTTATGACTTTTTCTGAATAAGTAATATTGAGATTTCTCGTTATTTCTTCTGGTCCATATTGCAGGATTATGTTGCTACAAGATGGTACAGAGCCCCAGAACTGTGTGGCTCCTTCTTTTCTAAGGTATATAATTTGGTCAAAATTTATGTAATATAGGTCATTTATAGAGGCATATATGCTTATTTTTTGCTGCAAGGCAGTATTGTGATATTATTATTGAGACTGGTTTGAGTTAATAACAATTTTCTGGACATCATCATTGCATGTTGCTGTATCATAATCTTAACTGGCTCTGTTTGATTTTTATTCAAGGGTTGTTTCCCTTTAAATTTGCATGTGAGGGAGAAAATGTAACTGCATTTTGTGGTTAGAACTATGGAGTTGAGTATCATGATGTTGAATGCCTAGCATGCAATATAAATGTTGATAAATTGATGGGACATTTGGTAAGATTTTCCAAGAAAATATTTTTAGGACCTAAGTCCTGTCACCTAGGTAGGCATGTAGAGGAGGTTAGTATTGGGCATTGAAAGGTTTGAAAATTCGTACCATAAATGTTACTAATATTTACTTTTTATTTTAGTTTCCCAGAAAGGAGAAGTTGGAAACATAGTTTGCTTGCCTGAATTGTAAAGGTGTTACCATTATTTCTGTATGAAATGCTTTGTGTGTTTTATAGTAAACAGTAAAGCCTAGATTGTAATAATTCTTGTTCAGGGAGGACTATTGATCTCTCCTGGAAGTTGATTTTATCTGTCCTTCAGGTAACTGTGTCAGTTTGTCTGTTTCTCTGAAGTAGTTTTGTTGGGATGTGTAATTGCACTTCTTCATTAGTATAATCATTTTCTTGGAATCTTTTTTGCAGTATACACCGGCAATTGATATATGGAGCATTGGATGCATTTTTGCAGAGGTGTTGACAGGAAAGCCACTATTTCCTGGAAAAAGTGTTGTGCATCAATTAGATTTGATTACCGATCTTCTTGGGACACCATCACCGGAAACTATTGCCGGAGTATGGACTACTCTTACTTTTTTGTTTATCTTTCACTTCGTCTTATACATCTGGGCTTGCTAGCGTTGTTACTTTCATGAAAAACTATTTTAGAATATCTGGGAATTAATTACATTTTGAATTTATGCAGGTTCGAAATGACAAGGCGAGGAAGTACTTGATGGAAATGCGGAAGAAATCTCCCGTGCCATTTGAACAGAAATTTCCAAATGCAGATCCATTGGCACTTCGTCTACTGCAAAGGCTTTTAGCATTTGATCCAAAGGATCGACCAACAGCTCAAGAGGTATCTGTTTATTTACGATTCCATATATTGTTTTTTTTATCAGCAAAAGAAAAAAATGTGTTGATATGAATATGTTGAATGTACAAGTTACAACAAAAAAGAACATAGCAGTGATTAGAACCATAATCTGTATTACAAAAGCTTCCATTATTGTACCTCATTAAAGGTGATTATAGTGACATATACTCAGGTTCACTGTATCGAAAGTTAAATTTTTTATTCAATACAAGTCTGAAAGAAATCATTATGCATCTATCATTGGCAGGCACTATCTGATACATTCTTTAAGGGTTTGGCCAAAGTTGAGAGAGAACCATCGTGTCAGCCAATTTCACGATTAGAATTCGAGTTTGAGAGGAGACGGGTGACAAAGGACGAAGTTAGGGAACTAATATACCGGGAAATACTGGAATATCATCCCCAGTTGCTTAAAGATTACATGAATGGAACTGAAGGCACTCACTTCCTTTACCCTAGGTTGGAGCTCATACTCATTGATTTTTCTTACTAATGTGCAACATAACATAATGTCTACATTATATGCAATGCTTATTATTTATGGAGATATATTATTTGCAGTGCAATAGATCAATTCAGAAAGCAATTTGCTTATCTTGAGGAAAATCATGGTAAAAGTGGTCCCGTGATTCCTCCAGAAAGGAAGCATGTCTCCCTTCCAAGGTAATAATGCTTAACTTGTACTGACCATGCAATGCTTTGTAATTACTGTATTTAGTTTCTGTCTGGGTATTAGTTTTGGTTCGCATGTTAAGTTTGTTTCCTTTTTAGATGAATACTTTGTGATGTATAATAATTTGCATTTAATTTGTGAAGGTCTACAGTTCACTCTAGTACAATTCCTCCTACTACACAGCCATCTTTCGCTTCATACGAGAGCAAGCAAATGGTGGCAGAGGCATCAAAGGTTTCGAGATCAGTAGAATCAAATTCTGGAAGTCAGTTAAGGAGTTCGCGACCTCCCCCAAGGGTGCCAGCAGGTATAAACTATATGATTAATGTGGTGCTACCCTATCTCTTATAGTGAAACTCTAAACTAAATCATTAGAGACAAACATGAATAATACTACTAGCTGAGGAAAGCTCATAAATCCTTATAGCACTGTAACGTGAAGCTGATTTTGAACTAGGTACTAATGTTTTTCTTTCCTTGACACAGCCAAACCAGGTCGAATAGTAGGGCCAGTTCTGCACTATGACAATGGGAGAACCATAAAAGATGCTTATGACCAAAGGATCTTCTACCGAAACTCACTTCCTCATGCCGTCTCTCCACACTGTTTCCATAGGGTGCAACCAGCTAACGCCAAAGCTACATCAGAAACATACAAAGATATTTCACAAGGCAAACATCAACTCTCATGCCAGCAGTGTAGCATGCCAGCCAGACCAGCTATTGATCTTAACACTAACCCATACTATCAACAGGGGAAGAGAGACCACTTAAATGATCCTGTTGGTTCCATTGATGCAAAACTGCTGCAGGCACAATCTCAATTTGGTGCAGTTGGTGCTGCAGCAGTAGCTGTTGCTGCTCATAGGCATTCAGGGAGCTTTCACTATGGGTTGTCATAGGTTCTAAAGGTTTAAGGGGGTCGCATACAATAACCTGTATGCTTTTTATGCCTAGGGTTGGAAGGAGGTTGATCAAATTTTAGACGGGGTTTAGGTCTGGTAAGGTTTTCCACTTTTGCTTTCAGATTGCCATCATTGTAATTATATGTACATCATTTAATTGATTAATAAAAAAATTGATTGTTTCTCACCCTCTCCATGCAAAAATTATCTAAGAAAGAAAACTTAGAAATTGTACATGAATTTCCCTCTTGATAATGTTTGGTCAGTAGATGTTGGCAATGGAGTTTTAAAGAGCTATCTTCTACACACTCTTGTGCTGTAAACAAGATATTTTTGTGAATTACCTTGCTTTAAAGCCAATTTTGGTGACTGCAGTTAAGGTGTCCATTTTGCCACTTCTGAACATTACTACCCATAAATCCCATGACGTTTGAACTTCTAAAACCTCTAATTTTTCTACCCTAATATAACTCCTTCCAAGCTGGGTTGTTGGCACTCTCTATCACACAACAGGAAAGTAAACAACAAAAGTAGATATTAAGACAATTTTCTGCTTGAAATCTTAATGTTACTGCAATAGATATCATTTGCATTACTTCATCAGTTACAAGTTTTCGCATAATACTTAATAGCAAAAGGTAAAGAACCTGAAATGAACTTCTCATTAGATTCTACAAATAATATTGTTCTTATGGAAATAATAACAAAATATCAGGGAGCACAAATTAAATGTTACCTAATCCTTGACTCTTTGGAATTGATACTTCTCCACTCCTTGGTTGAGATATGTCCTTGTCATGTAGGCGGACTAAACATTTTGGAGATTACTTGCAGAAAAGACTTTGACGATCAAGTTAACAAAAAGCTCTCAAAACTCAAATCACGGATTGGTGAATTAAGGAATTGTGTATCTTTAATTATTGGGGTCTACTTACATTTATAGAGCATTAATCACAATTTACCTTATTCATGGGCTGAGCCCTTATTGGTCTTACTAGGATTCTTTTGGGCATGTGTGAGTCTAACTAAGATCCAGTACTAGACTTGTGACTTGATTCTAGGAGTTTAACCATTCTTTCCTAAGTTAAGAGTAGGCGGGACTTGTTCATATGATGCCTTGGCCGCTATGTATACATGATCATTTTATGTAGTTAACTTATATTCCTTTTAGTTTAGGACTATAAGTTGGGGGTTGGTAGTTGGCTATAGCACTACATATAGTACATCAGTCCCCGGTCTTTGGCAGAATAGGTCATGTCAAAGGTTGCTGTATTGTACTAGTTGCAAGAAAAATTCCTCATTTCTTGGTATTCCTTGGGGTATGGTAGTTCCCCAGTCTTGAGAAGTGGTAACGTCGCTAAGACTGTGTCAGAGGTGATGGGAGCAGGTGAAGGGACATATGATGTTAGTGGTCGCATCAAATGGAGTTGCTTAGTCACCATAAAATGTAATGCTTCGTATTCTTAACATTTGGGCGGAAAAATTTTATTGGGAGCATGGTTCATCTTATAAATAGTGGTTGAGAATATGATCTGTGCATTATGTGTCATTTGCATAATTATGAGAAATCTACATCATTTTGTGCTTGTCATCGTTCGATATATTTCTTCTTTCTACTGTCATTTGTAACATCTCGTTCGGATATTACAGATTTAAATAATAAAATAAAAAAAATAATAAATATGCATCATTTATTGAAAACTCATTTCCCAAAAACACGGAAAATTTAAAACCTTAATCCATTATATAATAAACTCTAAAATCATAATTATAGCTCAATTACAAAAGTCAATGGCTAGTAATAAGAGATTACAAATTATTCCAAATCAAAAACCATTAAAACTCTGAGATAAACTCTTTATCCCAGTCTAGCCCCGCCCTGACTCTGTGCCCCACCAGATCCACCTGCAACCTCATCTGCTTATGTGTACTACGTACACGATCATCGCCAAATACAAGCAAATAGGGTGAGCTAACAATAAAATAAACATATATACAAGCAATACATATATCACAAACACACCAAATGAAAACCATCCTTTGATTCTAGAGCACATGGCCACCACCAGGTTAACCGTGTTCTACGTCTTCTGATGAGTACCTCAAGGTATCTTGCTGCCACACCTACCAGTTTCCACACATTTCTAGTTTAAGCAAATCCCTATACTATTCCCAGCCTCCAAAATTTTACTGCACAAGACCCAAATTAGTTTCCCCAACAACCATCGTGTACCAAAACTCACAAAACCCGCAACTTTGACATGGCGCCTGACGGCAAACTGGGTGCCGCCAAGCGGTTCTTGCTGTTCCAGAAACCCAACACTTCTCCGTGCACCTGCGAAACCTATTCAACTCCAACTGTTCTGATTTTTAATCAATTCACGATCCAATAAGTTTACTCACATGTTCAGGTTCATGGTTTATTCCTAAATTTCCCAATACATGCAATTTTCATAACATTTACCATTCAACTTTGTGTAATTTTTGATAACCCCAAATCATCAACCCTAACTTTATGCTCACACGATTCTCATCCCATTTAACCCTCCAATCACGTGGAATTCAATGATGGTTGAGGCCTAATCATTCACAAATAATTAGGACTTCCTTTCCCTCCCATTAATATCATTCCAGAATACGCAAAACGTCCAATTTGAGTGAACAAGTTCACGTCGCCTGACGGGTGTTCATCACTACTAGACACTTCATCAAGAAAAACCCAGAAACTGAGTTATGGCCTTGTGTTGCCTGGCGGCACATAGGTCACCGCTAGGTGGTTCCTGGTAGGAACCCAGAAAACACCAAAGTCAACATGAGTCGCCTGACAACTATGACTAGCCCGCCAGGTGGTTTCTGGAAATTTTCCAGAAACACAAAAATAGCAGAAAAGATAGAACACATGCATTCATCTTAACATACATTTCATGAAATTAATCCTTAAACATAAAACTATCGAATAGAAACTCCCTATCCTGGATATCCTTGCTCCAAAAGACAAAATGCTAGAGTTCTTGGTAATCTCCAATGGCCTCCCTTTAGATCCCTCTTAATTTAGTTCTTCCACTTCACTCAATACTCACCGTTTTCTCTAAAATCGCAACTCTCACAATGCTCAACAATGGCAGCCCCTAAGTCTCTGTTTCTATTCCTTAATTGGACTAATGTGTGTCTTAATTGGCAATGATGAAAGAAAAACGAAAATGGCATTAAGCTAACTTAATTGCCATTCAAGTTTCATTAGTGGCGGTTTTTATAGCACCTCTTGGCTGCCCATTCAGCTAGGGTTTCCTCTACCCTTTCACATTCATGCCAAAACTAATTTTAGTAGCAAAAAGAGAGTTTAGTTTGGGTTCACCAAGGTTCAAACCCATACCATGCTAATTCCCAACTCAATACACAACCATTTAACCAATTCATGTTTCATGATAATTCATATAATTCTATGATTATATTATCACTCAACGTGATCAAGCATAACTATTAAAAATAATAATAAATTAAATAACACACAATTGGCATACATAGGACTTTAACCCAAGTCCTCTCACACAATCAAGTACTATCAACCATTTGAGCTAGTACTTTTCCACATCATACATATCAGAATTAAATGCCATAAAGGCTCCCACTACCCGCATTTATTAATTAATTAATTATTTAGTTAATTAAATTTCATGGGTCTTTCATTCCCCCCATCTTAAAAATTTTCGTCCTCAAAAATAGGACTTACCAGGAAATAAGTGAGGATACAACTTCTTCATGAGATCCTCCATCTCCCACGTCATCTCTTGAGTAACCTCATCCCAGAGGACCTTCACAGTCTGGATCTCCTTCCCTCTGAGTTGTTTGACTTGAGAATCTAGAATTCTCACTGGTCTAACTCCAACTTTCAGATCCTCGCGCACTTGGACATCATCCTGCTCCAGTACATGTGTAGGATCTGCAATGTACTTCCTCAATTGTGATACGTGGAAGACGTTGTGTAGGTTTGTCAGGTGAGGTGGCAAAACAATCTCGTACGTCGGTGGCGCAACCTCCTCGTTATCTGGTATGGCCCGATGAATCTAGGAGTCAGCTTCCTCGACTTAAGAGCTCTCTTAATTCCTGCTATAGGCGTCACCTTGAGAAATACATGGTCACCTGCCTCAAACTCAAGCAACCTTCTTCTCTTATCGCCATAGGATTTCTACCGACTCTGAGTTATACGTATTCGATCCTATATCACCTTCACTTTCTCAGTGGTCTGCTGCAGGAATTCTGGCTCGAGCACCACCGAATCTCCATCCTACTGCCAGCATAAAGGAGTCCTGCATCTCCTGCCATACAATGCCTCATATGGTGCCATCTCGATGCTGGAATAGTAACTGTTATTGTACGTGAACTCCACCAATGGTAGAATATCACTCCAAGTACCCAAGTGATCCAATACGCATGTCCTCAGCAGATCCTCCAGTGACTGAATGGTTCTCTCAGACTGACCATCGGTCTAAGGATGATAAGTTGAGCTCATCCTTAACTGAGTACCCAATGCTTTCTGCAGTAACTGCCAGAATCTCGATGTGGATCTCGGATCTCGATCCAACAGAATACTCACTGGTACTCCATGCAACCTGACAATGTCTTTGACATACAATTTCGCTAGTTTGTCTAGAGACATCTTCTGATTAATTAGCAGAAAGTGTGCACACCTCATCAATCTGTCTACTATTACCCAAATGGAGTCATGCCCTCTCATTGACCTTGGCAGATGTGTCACAAAATCCACGGAAATGTGTTCCCATTTCCACTAAGGGATGTTTAGAGGCTCCAACGTACCACCCGGCCTCTGATGCCCAATCTTCGCCTTCTGACATACTAGACACGATGCCATATAATCTGCCACATTCGTCTTCATATCAGTCCACTAGAAGGTTGCTTTCAAATCTTTATACATCTTAGTCATACCTAGGTGTATGCTAAGACGATTCTTATGCTCTTCCTCCAAAAGCATCTTCCTTAATACAGGATTTCTAGGCACACAAACCCTCTCTCTGAACCGTAGGATGGCGTCTTTACCCATCCTAAAATCTTTTCTCTTTTTCGTGCCCAACTCGCCAATGATCTGCTGCAACTCCTAATCATTGCGCTATTCCACTCGAATCTCATCTAAGAACTCATTGGTTATTCTCAACATGCTACACCTTATGTGACCTGCACCCATATTCAGTCCCAAGTTCATGTCCCGGAGTTTCTCGATCAATTCCAACTCCTTAACCATCAAAGTCGACATGTGAAGTCTCTTCCTACTCAAAGCGTCTACAACAACATTGACTTTACCAAGGTGGTATAAAAGCTCAAAGTCGTAGTCTTTCAAATACTCCATCCAACGCCTCTGTCTCATATTCGCCTCTTTTGATCAAACAAGTACTTTAAACTCTTATGATCGCTGAACACTTGGAATTGAGACCCATATAAGTAATGCCTCCAAGTCTTGAGGGCAAATATCACTACAGCTAACTCCAAGTCATGAGTAAGATAGTTCCTTTCATGCACCTTTATAGTCCCAAACCCTAGTATGAAGCGTTACAATACACTTCAAATGTTTTAGCCGTGTCTGGAATAACTAATATCGATGTGGTTGTCAACCTCCTCTTCGTATCTTCAAAGCAGGCTTCACACTTGTCTTTCCAATAGAAAGGCTGATCCTTTCTGGTGAGTTGTGTTAATGGGCTCACCATCTTGGAAAAACCCTCAACAAACCTCCTATAATATCATGCCAGACCTAGAAAACTTCTCACTTTAGTCACGGTCTGTGGCCTCTCCCACTTCACCACTGTCTCGATCTTTGCTGGGTCTACTACTATCCCTTGGGCTGATATTACATGGCCTAAGTACTATACCTCTTCCAACCAAAATTCACACTTCAATAGTTTCCCATACAACTAATGCTCCCTGAGAACTGCTAATACCACTCTAAGATGATCTGCATGCTCTTCTCGACTCTTAGAATATATCAGTATGTCGTCGATGAATACTACGACAAACTGATCCAAATATGGTCGGAAGATCCTGTTCATGTAGTCCATGAAGATTGCAGGAGCATTTGTCACCCCAAATGGCATCACAACATATTCATAGTGTCCATATTGTGACCTGAAAGTTGTGGTTTGCACATCCTCAGGTTTGACCAAGATCTGATGATATCCAAACCTCAGGTCGATCTTAGAGAACACAACTGCTCTCCTCAACTGATCCAACAGATCGTCAATTCTCGGCAGTGGACACTTATTCTTGATGCTTAGCTTGTTCAATTGACGGTAGTCAACACAGCTAGGGATGTCAAAAAAATCCGTACCCGCGGGTATCCGCGGATAAAACCCGCAACAGATAGAAAATGGATATTAAAAATGGATACCCGCTACCCGTGGGTATGGGTATTTTTGATACCCGCATGTTAACGGGGCGGGTACGAATATCATAGTATCCGTACCCGTGGATACCCGTACCCGCTAAACTTTAATTCAGAAAAATTATTACCCCACAAATGAGTCAAAACATTATGAGTCTTCATTATATTAGTAAAAACTTTAATTCAGAAAAAGTATATATATATATATATTAGTAAAAACATTATGAGTCTTCATTCAATAATGGTGGTCAGATTCTTACCCCACAAATGAGTAAATTACTTCCATATACTGTGGAGGCATTGATGTGTCTCTAAGACTGGTTATGGACCAATATGGAAGGTAATGAAATTAACATTTTTACTTAGATATTTTAATTAAGTGATTGTT
>Ga0214542_1002482_pt1 | contig 38094 bp, 17 predicted proteins | sample CNSS1metaG_FD_160096 | JGI IMG/M metagenome (GOLD analysis project Ga0214542, IMG submission 160096) | Root nodule microbial communities from cowpea collected in UCLA plant growth center, Los Angeles, California, USA - CNSS1 | ecosystem: Host-associated > Plants > Roots > Nodule | place: USA...
TATAAAAAATTGTAAAAAATAAAAAAAAAAAAAAATTTTTATATATAAAAAATATATATATATATATATATATATATATATATATATATATATATATATATATATATATATATATATATATAAGTTTTATTGAAGAGATAAACTTAAAGTAATTATTTCCTTTAAAATTTAAGGATTAAATATATTTTTAGTACATAAACTATTATGTAAAATTATATTTCGTTCATATTCTAAAATTTGATATTGTTTGATCTCCAAACTTTAAAACTTAAAAAATGAACGAATGTAGTTCTTCCCTCCAAACAATGATAAGGATTTGTTTGTTTGACAAACATCATTGTCATATGTGCGTCCATATGTTATCTATAGATGATATCAAATTGAATATTTGCAACTATCCATATCTTTCATTCCAATTACATTCTAAACTACCTAAATTCTACATTTACCAAGTGTATAAATGAGTAAAAGCAATAGTTAAGTAGTATCAAACCCTCAATTCAAACATGGTTACAACCCCAAAGTCCAACCTTGTACCCATATTCTACATCACTTGCCAAAATAAAAGAGTTTCATCTCCATTCAACTCAAGAACCATATTTCTCCAAGACCCACAACTTAATCTCACATGCATCCACTTTCAACATGTCATTATAACCCACCAAATTCAATATATGTATATATATTTCTCATAAAATAGACAACCATAGATTCTTTGAAAAAAAAAACATCTCTTCTGTAGCAATTAACATTTTAAAAACTAAGTTTTTCTTATCAATACATGGAATTAAACTACCAATTAACAAAAAAATCCCCAAATTTGCTAAAAATGAAATTCACAATCTTGAAACAAGAACAAACCTATAATTCCATAATTCAAATAAAAAAACATACTAAGGCACAATCATTAGCTTCCTTTACCTTGAAAGATGCTAATCCAACAAAAGGCCACCAAAGAAGAGCACTACGACACGACTACAACTTATGAAGCTGAAAAACAGAACCAAGGGAGGCGAAAATGAGACCAAGACAAAAAACAACATGGGATCAAAGCTTTGGAATAGAAAAAACGGGAGTGGAACAAAGGTTAGGGATTGACTTACGTGGAGGAAAAACATTCAATAAGCTTGGAGGAGAACGTACCACAAGCCCTAGCAGAGCTCCTGTTTCAAAAAAGGGAAAAAGACAATGAGTTGTTGCTAAATGAGGAGACAAATTGAAAATGAGTGGCAGGGAGGGGGATTCTGGGGACAGCTAATGGACTGACTTGAACCCTAAACACTTGGTCTGGTCCATCTTATAAAATAGAAAAGAAAGAGGGTTCACATGAATATATTAAATAATAGTTTCATTTAAATAAATTAATAAGTAATATACATATTAACATGTAAAATAATAAAAATTATTAAAAAACTAAAATTTTAACTCAATAAAATAAAATAGAAGTATATATATATATAAAGAAAAATCACATGTACTATTAAGACAGATTCCATTCTTCAATCATATCATCAATTTTTTTATCACTTCCTTCATTGTTCATCATAGGAACCATCAAATATCTTCAATTGTCGAATGTTATTTCTAAAAGTAAGCTAATTATTAATTACTCACCTCTTCTAATCATGGATTAACCCATTTTGACTTTAAAACACCAATTATTCATGTTATATAACAAGGTTATTATCCTCTTTGTTTTTTCTATCCCCACATTTCAGTGCCATCCACACTTTTATTTGAACCATGGAATATGGTTGGATGCTCCACCCAATTCCGCCCTGTACAATATCAATAATGTTAGTGTAACACTATCAAATAAAAAAAAAAAACAACTTATGCATTTTACTATACTCTCTCCCTAGTCTTACTTCTGCCCTAAAATATTCAATCATCAAGGTATTTGAAAACCTTTAAAAAATATATTAAAAAAATAATTATCAATGAAATATGTATTATCAATGTAAAAAACTTAATATCATCTCTAACATAAAATTCTAAGATATATTATTTATGAGTTTTTTAATTTCTTATCTATTTTTTATCTTTATTTAATGTAAAACTTTCACCTTTAAATTCTTAATAAAATATCCATTACAAAAATATCACATACTTACTAAAAACTAGGTTGGTACTGAGTTTTTCATTATGTATAAATCATCCCAAGTACGCAATTATATATAATAGTATGTTATCTTAGAAAAGAACATCTTAGACGGTGTTGTTTTAAAGGAAGAGAGATGCGTTTTGTCTCATACCTATATGTCCTTCCGAGTTTCCAAAGGTTTTGTAACATTTTTCTATTCAATTAAATTCTTTTCATACCATTCATTTTACTTTTCCCCCACCCAAATTAAGTAAAGTTGTTTCCAAATAAAGTTTTATTTTATTTATTTTTCATTTTGAAAAATATCCATAAAAAAATATATTGTATTTTTTTTATATAGAAAAGCATTTAAAATCGATTCAGATTTATATAAATTTATGATTTTCTAATGTACTCCGAACACTTCAAACATATGTAGAATATCATGTTTTATTTTTTTATTTTTTATAAAGTTATTTAAATAGATATGAATACATTCTTAAATATATCAGAAACAAAGATAAAACATAAATTCAATGCTGTTAATATAAAAAACAAGAATATATAAGTTTTTAGTTTTAAGAAATTATACTTGTCCCTACTTTTTGACGTGAAATTATAGTTCGTTAATGTCCAAAATTTTGATGTATATTTTGATCTCAAACTTAAAAAATGGATGATATGGTCATTTTAACCCAATAATTTATACGTGTCAAGCAACATATTGATGTTTGAGCTATTTACCTATTTACACTATTTGACATGTTTCAGCTCATATGTCATCCTAAAATATTATTTGATATGTCACAAATTTTAACGTAATTGAATTAAAAAAAATAATATAATAGTTATATATATATATATATATATATATATATATATATAAATAATTGGTAATTTATTTGATGCATATTCAAAACAAATAAGAAAAAACAATTTAAAAGAATTATAGAAAACAATATGAAAAAAGGAAAAAGATTTGCATGAAAAAGTACGATCTTTCCATCACAAAATAATTTGAAAAAAATAGAAATTTCAAAGAGATTTTTTTTTTTACAAAAATTTAAGATATGTCTTTCAAATCTTCACATCTCAAGATTTCATTGAGAAGTGTTATTCAAGCTTCAAATAAATATTTTTGCTTACTTTTTAGTAAAGATATTAGAAATTCTAAAGTGTTTATTTCATGTTTAGAAAATTTCAAATTTTAACATAAATATAATAAAATTAATGATCATTAATTATATTTTAAATAATATCTTATTTTAATTAGTAAAGTTAATTATCTAAATTTCAATATAAATAATAAAATTAAAAATAATTAATTATACTTTAAATAATAAAATTAGGGCACTAATTTTAAATGCGGTGAAAAGTCTCTTAGATTCATTAATTGCAATAATCAATGAGAATTGACTTCGGCCACCATTGCTAGATTCTAGGCGCATAACATCTTAAGAATGATTCTACATCATGAAAACAAGGCCAAAGCTTAATTACTTTATTTTAGTTATTTCTCCCTCAGTAATAGTGTGCTCACAAACCCTTCTTCCAATTTCTTTTTCCTCGTTCTTTCTATTTTTTCCTTAAGCACGACAAAAAAAAAATCCAACTCAATAGAAACAAATCCGAAGTAAATTTTAAGACACCATCGTAGGTTTGGTCAAGAAAAAATGTTAGATAAATTAAATTTAACTCAAACAATTCATATTTAACTGATTCGTCGAATACAGATATAAAAATATTAAATTATAAGTTTAATTAGTCGGATGGTACCCACTTTCATTTAATTGTGCCAATTGAGTCTCAATTTTTGAAAAAATGTCTCAATCAGTTCAACAAAAAATTATTAACATTGTTAACGGTATTGATATTTAAAATGACTTACAAAATTAAGTATTGATATTTATATCAAAATTTAGTAATAAAAGTCATGAATTAAGTTAATGACTTTAATAATTTTTGTCTTAAAGAAACTTGATTAAACACTTTTTCAAAAATTAGAATTAAATTGACACATTTTTTTAAACGGGTACCAAACTGATATATCTTAACGAAGATGGGTACCAACTCCTGATGAAGCCTACTTTTACTTTTATGCAATTTTAATATTAATTTTATGATATAAATTCCAATAAAGAGTGATGAAGAAAATGTGTTTATTTATTTTAATATTATGAGGGACACCAAAATCTAAAAATGATTGAGATGCAACTTGTCTACCCTAAAATCGAAGTATCTGAATATTAATCCATTTGTAATGTAGGAGAATTATTTGTGCCATGTTCTGGAATTGGGTTATTGGAGCAAAAGTGCTTTTGGGTATGGCATGTTGGGTGTTCAGTTATTGTTAATTAATAATTGAGGGAACCTAATTCTGTTTCGAGACAATGAATAATATAAATTTTTGTTGTACGGTGGTCTTTTAAAGAGATAGATTATGATATTACATGGAATGAAACTCTTACTATGTGTTCCTCTATATATATAGATACATAATCTCAACATATTAGTAGAGACCAAATACCTACTCATTAAATTTTCTACTTCACTTTCTTTCACTTTCTTCCTCTTTTCGTGTTCTTTGTACCGGAGGTGCTGCAACGACCATAGGTAAAATGTGAACTCAGTTATTTTTGTTTCAACCTAAATTTCATATACAATTTATCTTATTTTTCTAATCTTATATTCATATCATTAAATGACATTTTTCTTTTAAAATATTCTGAACATTTCACTCGCATAAATGCTTTAGAATATAAGGATAAAAATGAATCTTTTCTAAATTACTCACACTTTCATATCTTAAAGTATACTTGCATGCTCGGTGATTTATAATTAAGTGATGAAAAGTTATTTTCTTCTGGACATGGATTTTTTTCTTTATCAAATAAGGAATGTGATCTTATTTTAAAAAAGTTGTTTCATATTTTCGTCAGAGTTAAATATATTTTTATCTCTTAATTTTTAGTGAAAATTGAAAATATTTTTTTCGAAATTTTAAACTAATTTAGTCTCCCAATTTTATAAACATGTATATTTAGTCCTTTTAACCACATTTTTTTAAGTTTACACTACAAGAAATTCTTATATTACATGAGATTTTTCTTGCCAATTTGTTAAAAAAATTTGCAAGAAAAGACTTTTTTCTGGCATTTTTTCTAAAAATTTTAATTGGCAGGTAATTCCTTCGTGAGTAATAATTTCCTACAAAATTATAAATTTTGCAAGTATTTCTTACAAAATTTGTTGCGAAAAGTGTTTTATACAAAATATTTTGCAAGAAAATTAGTAGTTATTTCTTGCAAAAAAATTTTCACAACAAAATTTGTAAGTATTTCCTACGAAAAAATTTTTAAAACAAAATTGGCAAGAAATATGAGTTTTTTTAGTAGTGTTATTTGATGTTTCAAACGCGTGTTATGATAATATTTGAGTTGTTTACATCGTTTAACTCATTTCCGCTTAACAGAGAAAACATCAAGTAAATTTAACAAAATTTGGTTAAAATGATTAAATTCTTCATGTTTTTAAAGATGAAGAACTAAATTGATCTAAAATTTTGAACAAGAACTAATTCTAATTTTTATTAAAAGTTAAGGGATAAAAATATATTAATTTCTTTTTTTTGTTTTTTCCTGGTTCTGCGAACATGAGGTTGCACCAAAAAGGAAGTGAAGGGCACGTGAATAATTTGAGTGGAAAAATAAGTCAAAGTGACAAAAAATTTACCTACGTTGTTGGATGGTTCATACATGGAAAGAGAGGGTAAAGTGGTGGGTTCAGTTAACTAAAGCAGGGTTTCACCCTATACCAAAACTAGTACCTGCTCTGCTATCTATTTTTCACCCTTTCAACCTAACAATTATGTTATGAATACATCAATTTATGCATTATTCAATATAACATTTAATGTATTTATTTTTTCTATTATATTAATTATTATTACACTAAACCATCATGCCTAAAGTATTATATTGTGGTAGTGTGATGAACTTGGAAGCATATCAACATAGCTTATTGCATCACGTGGATTTCTCATGTCCCATTACCCAAAAGCCAAAGAAAATATGAATTCTTATACTATCATGAATCTTCCATAAGTTCTATTCCCACACCATCTTTTGCATAATCATCAACTTTCCAATTCAAATATTCTGAATTCCTTCCATTCCAACTCATAACCACACATCATGTTTCTCTTTCTTTGACTCCCAACTTCATCGTTTATGCCTGAACCTCCTAACTCTTGAAAGCTCCGTCAAACTCACTCACATTGTGGGCCATTCCAGTTCACTTAACCTTTCTCACATACTTCTCACTAACTCCAATTCTAATACCAACTATCCATCTTCTCTCTTTCACACAACTCCCTTGTGGAGTTTTCATATAAGAGATTAGAACATCACTTTCAACAAGAAAATCTTAAAAGAAATAACTTTATGTATGTTTCTACTTATATACTACTCATCTTCTTCATTCTCAATTTTAGACAACGTGAAACTTTCAATTTACCTTAAACTCTTAACATTTACTCCACACACACCGTTTTAGTCTTGATTATACTCTGACATGTCCACCAACTTTGATATTTTTGCTCATCATTATTAAGAATCTTAACATTTACAACCAAGCCTAACTTGGGTTGTTGTTCATTGTGTGATAACAAAGATGGTTGGAATGGATGGCCATGGCAGCAAGCATGATGAGCAAACATTTAACGTTTCCCTTGACAACATGCATCAACAAGGAGACTCTAAGTGTTTCGACGACGATGGTCGCCCCAAACGAACCGGTACGTAGTAAAACCATCATCATCATTCATAGCTTTGAGTATTCTCAAGTGTTTCTTCCTCTAATTCATATATTGTATGAGAAACACAGGAACAGTGTGGACTGCGAGTGCACATATAATAACCGCAGTGATAGGGTCTGGAGTTCTCTCTCTGGCTTGGGCTATAGCTCAGCTTGGATGGATTGCTGGTCCTGCCGTCATGCTTCTCTTCTCTGCCATCACTTACTTCACTTCCCTTCTTCTCACTGATTGTTATCGTACCGGTGATCCTCTCACTGGCAAGAGAAACTACACTTACATGGATGCTATTCGTTCTAACTTTGGTATAACTCACCAACCTAACTTCGTTCATAATTTCTCTTTCCTTTTCACAGTTTTACCTTACACAACCTTTGTTTTCTGTCTGTGTTTGTTCAGGTGGCAACTGCTTCAAGGTCAAGATGTGTGGACTGGTTCAGTATGTCAACCTTTTTGGAATCTCCATCGGTTACGCTATAGCGTCTTCCATTAGCATGATGTAAGTTTGAGGTTTTAGTGATAGTGAAATGTCTAATTGACTACCTTATATCCAAGGAAAGTTATGTAGTATGATTTGGCTGTTTTTGGTTTGTGTCCTACCTATCAAACAGGGCAATCGAAAGATCTAATTGTTTCCACAAGAGCGGAGGGAAGAATCCATGTCATATGAACAGCAACATGTACATGATTTCGTTTGGTATAGTGGAGATTATTTTCTCTCAAATTCCAGGCTTCGACCAACTATGGTGGCTGTCCTTTGTAGCTGCTGCCATGTCATTCACATACTCCACCATTGGGCTAGGCCTTGGTATTGGAAAAGTCATTGGTATGAATTGATTCTATTCCCGTGTTCTTCATGATGGTTTCTTCTGCTTCTTTTTCAACCACTGTCAGAAATCTGACTTGAATTGACCTTGTAACAGAGAACAGAAAAGTGAGGGGAAGCTTAACCGGGATAACCGTTGGTAATGTGACACAAACCAATAAAGTTTGGAGAACCATGCAAGCTCTTGGTGACATAGCATTTGCCTATTCATACTCCTTCGTCCTTATAGAAATTCAGGTAGAGTTCATTCAGTTAAATTATACGAGATTCAACTAAGGTCTGAAATTATATGAGATTCAACTATGTAAATTGTGATGAAACAGGACACAGTGAAATCACCTCCATCGGCATCAAAAACAATGAAGAAAGCTTCTTTCATCGGTGTTGCAGTGACCACCTTTTTCTACATGCTTTGTGGCTGCTTTGGGTATGCTGCTTTTGGAGATTCAAGCCCTGGAAACCTTCTCACTGGTTTTGGGTTCTACAACCCATACTGGCTCCTTGACATTGCTAATGCTGCCATTGTGATCCACCTTGTTGGTTCATACCAAGTTTACAGCCAGCCCCTCTTTGCTTTCATTGAGAAAAACGCAGCACACAGATTCCCAGATAGTGATTTTGTGAACAAAGAAATTGAAATCTCAGTCCCTGGTTTCCATTCCTACAAGCTCAACCTCTTCCGATTGGTTTGGAGAACAACATATGTTGTGGTAAGCACTTTGATTGCAATGCTGCTCCCATTCTTCAATGACATAGGAGGGCTTATTGGAGCATTTGGATTTTGGCCTCTTACTGTGTATTTCCCAGTGGAAATGTACATTACTCAGAAGAGAATACGAAAGTGGAGTTCTAAATGGATCTGTCTCCAAACACTCAGCATTGCTTGCCTTTTGATGACCGTAGGAGCTGGAGTTGGTTCTGTTGCTGGGATTCTCATTGATCTTAAGACTTACAAGCCTTTCAAGACAAACTATTGATTCAACTATGGTTGCCATTCATAGAGATTTCAGAAAGAAAATTCCATGTCTTGGACATGTTCATATGAAGTCGAGGATTTGTTCATGGCCTAACATCTCTGTCTTCCACTTCTTTCTACTGTTTCTGTTACTCTAACTTCTTCTGCAACATGATTCAGAATGAAAGAAGTGATGTAAAAGCATATAAATCTAGAGTAATTATAATCACATATTCAGCTTCTCTGCTTCTTACTTTCACTTTTTTTATTCTACCATTTACCACATATGTTGTTTTCTTTCTCTACCTATATTTCTCCTTCAACATTTGTTCATGAAAATATAAAAAATATTTTTTTAAAAGTTGTGATACTTTGTCCAAGTAAATTAATCAATCAAATACAACAATGAATCAATACCCACTACAATCAGTTTGACACCAAATTATTCCCAATTTATAACAATATTCCACGAGGCATAAACATATCAATTATCAACATGGGCGCATAAAGTGTTTCAATGACAATGCTGTTGAGGTGCAAATAACATAAAAAAGTTGAAAAGATTGGTTTTCCTCTCAGAGCATGAAAATGTGCAACTTCTTTCTCACTATAGTTTCTACTTGTTCCTTTTCTCTCAAACGCCAAACCCATGCCTCTATTATGTTCACCTACTATCTTTTTCTCTTCACAGAATGAGAAAGGCAAAGCAAATTGATACAAAATTCTGATTTTCGGTGAACAAAAGAAACATTTATAAGTGGCGGTAGAAGGAGCAAAATCAATGGAAAAAATAAAAGTTTAATTAGTGGAATGTTATCTATTTTTAATAAAATATTCGTTTTTAAGAAGTGTCAATTACGTCTTAATTTTTTTATTTTTTTCAAAAATAAATAACAATGCCGAGCAAAAAATACTATAAAAGCTTTATGCTAGATAAAGAACAGGCCTTAATTTTAAACCCGCGAAGAGGAAGCTAAAAAAATAGGTGAGGAACAAACCCTATGAATGTAACGAGATACAAAAGGAAAACACGAACAATTTTACGAAGCTCTGAATAACATATAATCATAATAATACATAAATATATATAATAAATATATAATGAAGAGATAATACTTCTTTGTTATCCTTCTTACCCTCTTAATTAATTCTCTTTAAATTTAAGTAGTTATTCACGATACAAAATTATCTTTCAATTTTATCATTTTAGTAATTATTTTTTTAATACAAATAATTATTCATTATAAAGGATTATTATTAATTATCATTTTAATAATTATTTTTTCAAATTTAAATAATTATTTATACAACATTACTTATAATATATTTTATTTTAATAACTAAAATTTATTTTATCTACAGTTATATCTATAATTATATTTATTTTTTATTTTTTCAATTTTATTTTTTTAATTACTACTTTTAAAATATAAACTTTTGATTTAATTCAAACATAAAATAAGAATTTCTCGGTCATTTATATACATTATTTTTATCATTTTTAATTGGTCAATTCAAACACAATTTGCAAAACTCAACATATGTATAAAATAATTGTAACAGTCCCGAAACATTAACAACATATTGTAAAAGTTTACTGACTTAATAGAGTACTTTATATAATCCCAAGAAAGACAACAAATTTAACTTAAAATCCTATCGTAGGGTAAAAATTATCTCATCTAATATTTACTACTTTCAACGTATTATTATTAATGAAAATGTTAACTTCATTTTCAACTTTAGGTTTTTTTTTTTTTTCTTTCACTTGTTGAGCATATTGCTCATTATTTCACATTGTCTTAACATGGTATCACTTTCTGTCGTAAATGAACACACTGCATCTTCCAATCTCTGTTCGTGGTTCTTGATCATGGTTAGTCACCGAGATGTCGGATATCCAACACAATATTTTAATCATTTCAGATTTTTTATTGCAATATTTCAGGCTTGATGATTCTTAAATGGTATCGATTTTCTCGTGGTATGAATGAGTACCAACTGGGTCATAAATAGACAAACCTCAATGATAATGCTTCGGATTTATACAACTATTAACATTTCAATAAGAGAAACAAAAAATCACAAGCAATCTCATTGATTCAGATGAAAAAAGAATATAGAATCGAAACTTTTCTATTCGTACAAAAGACGGGTTACAAATATATAATTGAATTATCACTCATTCCCACAGAATATTACGCGTGCAATTGTGCATATCTAGTAACCTAAATATGAGATATATATCCTTCTCATCAGAATCTGGGCAAGGTGGCTGAATTTTAGGGAAGCTAGAGCATTTAAAATTTGTACATTGATCTGAATCCATCAACATTATTATTACTTACAACAAAGATGTCATAACTCACAGTAGAGCGTTCAACGTCATGGGAGAAAATGAATCTGCTGCCAAATGATGCCACACTATTCATGCAGTTATCTTCAACGGCATAAAAACAAATATATCAGACCGATACCGGAACAGTGCAGGTGCTAACAGATCTATTGATTTTTGCAAAAACATTTGCAGATGGGATCTAAGAAAGCTCTTCCGCGTTGAACTTGGTCCAAGATTCCTGTTTTCAAGTCCAGAAGAATAAATGTAAGAAAAAGTATCGCTGCTATTGTTTTTCAGAAAAAAAAAAAAACATAAGTTTAATTTTCATACAACCGTCAACATAAAGAATATGATTTCTTCATAACTATTCAACAGCGTACCTTAAGAATGTCAAAAACCTTCTCTGCTATATATTTTTGTTCCAGGGTAGCACCTTTCTGTTGGACTTTATCTGGGTGAATACATAAAGTTGCTTTTCTATACACTTTTTTAACAGCAGCGGAAGTTATCATATCTGTCAGAGACACTGGCTGCCAACCACATTCTGGCCAAAGAACCTGCATATAAACTCAAAGGTAAGATGGAGTCATGCAATAAAACAAATGCCGCAAGTTTGAAGTGAGGGGGAAGTAATACATTAATTTATTAGCAGAGCCTTCATTTAACCAAAGGTCAAATAGTTATTTATATATCACGTGAAGTTGAATTTTGAAATATGTATTTAAATATTTCAAATAGCGTAAGTTTCTAGCCTTGATAAACAGGTCGGAACAACACAGGACACAAGTTCTGCTTTTTGTTGTCCATTTTAATGATACAAAAGAATTGGAGATGAAGTTAGAAAAGAAGAATGTCCTAAGGCTAAGAGGCTCCTTTCCTTGTGCAAGTTTTTAGGTTTGATAATGAGAAAAGGCAGTAACAGATTATATATCAAGCGATAGATTGAGCAAAAGAAGCTATTCAAAATACATTCAAAGGAAAGGAAGACAAGTATAAGAGGTTTTCACGATTACTTCATCATTCATTTCATGCAACAAGCTATTATTTTAATTACCAATACTTGAACACCAATCCAATAATAAAAATGATCCAAAAACTAAGGGTTTGCATAAATGCATTGGACGGCTGAATGCAAAGAGGATGCAGATAAGGCATCAAATGGATTGCAAGAGGCTTGATTCTCCCTGCTCAGCAACTAATCTTTTAGGGTTCCCCAATTGCTTGGGTACTTATCAAATGGTTAGAGTTTATTAACAGTGTCTCAAAAAGAGCCACCTGCTGAGGGTTGAGTAGAAAAACCAATTGATCATTGATGTGTCATATAGTGCAGCTGTCAGGACATCAACTCTCAATACTATCAGACACTTGATATTTAGAGTTCAGTCTCATATCGGGTAGGATGAGATATTATGGGATATTTGGTTGAGTACTTAAGTCGCAAGGTCTTTCTCCCTTTAACAACTAACCTTTAAGGAAGAGTTCACCAAGCGCTTGATTGGTTGAGTATGCTTATTAATGGGCAACCTTATGGATGATGATGCCTATAAAATGCTTGTAAATGAATTTGAATATTTAGTTGTTCTATGACTTAGAGGTTTCCTTCATTTGTTGTTATTTATGTTTATTTGTTAACTTTTGATCATTAACTATGAATACTTCTATAAATGAGGTTTTTTTTTTTTTTCAGCATATAAGTGTATAAATTCATGTTTAGGATTTAGGGTTTCAAAATAATAGTCAACCCCCTATCTTTCTATAGCATTTTTGGAGCTGGCTACTCCTCGCCACTATCTGTGATTGACTACTATGGTTCTTCCAACTTTTAAGACTGTGTACTGGCAGTATTTAATCACTCTGCTCAAGATTTCATAATGCTAATCAAATTGCAGTGCAAAAGAGTTATACTGAAAAGCACTATTATTATCAATTGATAGTAATATTGTGAAAGAGTTTTACATATTGTAATGTTGACAGCAATGCCCGCATATTGCCTTCTTTCCCTGCAGACCAGCGCTTTATCTGAACATCCGCACTATCAGCAATTCTCTGACGAATTAAAATAAAAAGTCATGCATAGAAAATTTGACAAATATATACAAAATAAAATCAAAAGAACTATGGTATTATACAATGATTATCCTTGGAAATAAATAACAATCTAAACCAAAAACAACTTGCTTACCCGCCTCTCTTCTTGTTCCATCTTAGTTTGAATATCACGCTGGTTCATATCTGCCACTGCTTTTAACTGAAAATATGACAGTAACAAAAAAAATCCAATGAGAAATTATTTCAATAAAACCTATAGTGTTAATGTCAAGAATGAACAAGGAAGACCCCATATGTTCTTTTAAAGAAGCGTATGAAAAAAATATCATAACTGGTCACTGTAGACATCATTAGGCTAAAGATTTGACTATCAACCCATTTCAGAAAATACAGTATCACAAAATATTAAGAAAAAAACTATAAGAAGATGATGTATAATTTGCATTGATGAACTTCCCTTGATGGAAATAGAGGTAGAAGAATAATAACACACACCGCTCGTTCTTGTGTCCTCTGATGACGTCCTAATCTTGCTTTTCGTCTTTCCTCAGTTTCACCTTCAACCTCCTGGAATTCAGATGATGGGGAGCCTACAGAAACAAAAAATAAATAAATGATATGTTGACCACAAAATCACTTCGCTATAGTAGAAATCACTACATTTTAAAAAACCGTACCACCAAAAATCAGTGTCAGGTCATCAAAAGAGGTCATTGTGGGAGGTTTCATCGCACTGGCTGGGGATCCTGATGGAACTCTTGGTGACACCTCTGGTTTCCCTTTGCTGTTCGTCTGGTTATTGTACACGTGATCCTTAGCAACACATCAGACATACAAATTAAACTGAATATGGTATGAGGGTATTGAAAATCATTCAAGCTCATCATATTCATATCTTTTACCATAGTTGGAGTCCTTGACTTTGGCACACTGCTTGATCGAGAGCTCATGCTGAAGATGGATTCAAGATCATCCACAGCATTTGACTGACTTTTCACATCTGGAACTCTTTTACCATTGTTTATCTTAACTGGCGAGTTTGGTTTAGTCTCTGCAGCGTTAACATTGGCCTTTCTACTACTAGCATTAGTCCGTGCCCCACCCATGGCAAAACTCTCAAACTCATCTATTGGTGATACATTTGACTTATTAACTGCATCAAAAATCACCTAATTCAGCTAGTGGTATATAATAAAAGGAATGCTATATTGCTAGTCGAGTGTGAAGCTCATGCATTTATAAAGCACCTTTACTCATTGGCTTGGGAGGGGACTTCAATATCGGGGAGCTTCCTTTTGACCCTTTAGAATTATTCAACTTAGTTTTCTGCCCCAGCGAGTCCAGGAATGATTCTGAAGACGCCGAGCTTGAAGCGGTTTCAAATATCAAAAAGGGATCATCATGGGACACAGGAGCAGGTTTGTTCGGAGTTACACTCTTATTCATCCCAGCACTAAAGAATATAACAATTGAAACACATTAAAAGTGCAATACAACATAAAAGGATTGCATGTCTAAAAAAAAAATAGAGCTCTGAAATTCAAGTATTAAGGATAAAAAAAACGGTTAGAAGGAAGACTACACTAAAGGTGGTCGATCAATAAGATTCTCCTATAGATTTCAGCCATTGGCAAAGTCGACTTCATATCAATAACATCATGACAGAACCAAAGCACCACCAGTTAAGGAATAAAAGTAAAAGTATATTTATTAGGATCAATAAAAGTACACTCCATTGTAATTTTATAAGATGTTTATGTGATTTCTAATTTCTACAAAAAGCAGTCCTTTTAATTTCTCAAAGAAGAGATTGATTAGCAAAATGTTTAAACTACTAATGCTATAAATCTAGAAGGAATTGAAGATAAAGTTTCACTACCCATTATTGAAAACACCAAAGCCAGGGATCAAATCATCAGAATCAGGTGTTTTGTAGTTTCGACTGTTTGTGTTTGTATTTAATCCACCAATCTTATCTAGCAGATCATCAACGCCGACACTCTTCGCATGCGTCCCACCGAATACGTCATCCACATGAGACGACATGGAAACTGGTTTATTAGATCCGGCGAATATGGAATCGTAATCGAACGAAGAGCCATTGGATTTGGCGTTACCGCCGAAGACATCATCGAAATGCTGCGTTTTGCTATCGCTGCTGCTGTTGCTGAAAACCCCGTAATTGAAATTGAAATCAAAAGAGGAACTTTGGGGAGATGGGGGTCCGCTTAGGGTGGATTTGGGATTGGAGCGTGTTTGGGAATCCGAGACAGTTGGAGGTCGCTTTGTCGAAGCCCTCGCCATTGGAGCGGATTTTCCTTGTGGTTTGAGACCGAACCTTTCGGTCAAAACACCGAACTCATCCATTATTGAATTAGAAGAAAAAGAATGAATGTAGCAATAGAATTGAATTTGGGATTAGCTGAAAAGAGCTGAAACAGAACGGAATAGACTGGTTAATCGTTACTGTTTGTTTTCTCTGAAGAAAGAAAAAGAATTTTTTGCGAAAAAAAAGTAAAAAAAAAAAGGAAAAGGGTTGAGAGAAGAAAGAAGAAGAAGAAAAACGTGAAGGAAAATGAAAATGGAAGAGTGGAAGAGAAAGGAAGACAGAGAAGAAATGTAGGAAAAGAGGATGTAAGGTTGAGGATGTCGGTTGGATCTTTGTAATTTTGCATCAAAGTGATGACCACGCACAATTCCACGCGCTTGTTTCCGTGTCGTTTTGTCTTCTACCTTTTTTACTATTTTAATCATAGTGATGGATGGATCATGGATCCACTTCGGCAAGTACATATACTTTTTTATTTTAAAATATTTTACTATGGCTTAGTATTTATTTAATGTGTAAACATTTATTTTTAGAAAATTTCAATATAGTCTTTATAGATGTAAAACTTTTTTAGACCAAACGTGTCTTATAAATAAATAAAATATTATCGATTCAACTTTCCACCCGTTTCTACGACCAACTCTTGATTTAATAATATTTTTTATTTCATTCCAATTTACGTAATATATTTTTAATTTAGTTTTTATATCCGTAATACATTTGTAATTCGATTTTGTATACATAAGAACTCAATAATAATGTTATATAAGCCGCATTAAGTGCAGTTATGTCTTTTTACATAGTTTTATAAGTCTCCGTTATTTAGAAATCCAAGTCTATAAAGAAACGGTGATATTTTTAAAAAAATTTTAACTTTTCTATCTCGGGTCATCAACCAACTGAAGCCTACAAGGATTTTTATGCTTCGGTTGTAAGTAAATCGAAGCCTATAACTCATCAGAATTCAAAATTTTTCAAAATTGTCATTGTTTACCGAGTTTTTGGCCTCGGGTGGAGTAGGACCGAGGCAATATCGAATTTAGGCCTCGATTATTAATTGAATTGAGGTCATATGCCCTATTTAGGTTTTCAAATTCGCGAATTCACAATGTTCACCTTTGTCCCTGTGCGAACACTTTGCGCGCGGTGGAGGCTTTTTCGTCTTCGTTTTCTCGTGCAGTGGCGTTTGGTTTGTCACTGGCGGAGGAGGCGTGCTCGCAAGTCGCAACAAAGGTGTGATTTGGTGATCACTCTCTTCCTTTGTCTGCAGTGGTGATGGCGGCATTCAGGCTCAGCTCCTGATCTGATTGGGTTTGCGAGAGTTGTGGTGTTGTTTGCGTCAAACCCACCAAATTCAATATATGTATATTTCTCATAAATTTGACAATCACATATTCTTTGAACAAAAAACATGTCTTCCGTAACAATTAACATTTTGAAAACTAAGTTTTTTTTATCAATACATGGAATTAAACTACCAATTAACAAAAATCTCCAAATTTGCTAAAAAGGAAATTTCCAAACTTGAAACAAGAACAAACCTATAATTTCATAATTCAATAAAAAAAAAATACTAAGTCACAATCATTAGTTTCTCTTATCTTAAAAGATGTTAATCCAACAACATACTCCAAAGAAGAACACCACGACATGACTATAAATTACAGAGACGAAAGAATAACGTTTATTAAGTTCAGAGCAGAACGTAGATCAAGCCTAACAGAGCTCATGTTTCAAAAAAGGAAAAAAGACAATGAGTAGTTGCTAAGTAAAGAGATAGAATGAGAGAATGAGTAGCTAGAAAAAAGGTCATAAAAATAACAAGCGAACTAACTTTGAATCCTTTAATAAAAATAACCCAAACTTTTTTAAAACATAAAGGGGATATTACATTAATTCTCAACGAAAAAAACCTTTTAATTTTCTTTCATACATACAATATCTAATTCTAACTAAAAAAAATCCTCATCATTTAAACTTAAATATTGGAAACGTACAAGCATTACTAAAATTTAGTTCGTATTTAGATCTCAACAACTCCAATAGAAGATTAATTAAAGCTGAAATTATCATAATTACAACTCTATATTTTTAAGAGCAAAATATACACTTAAAAAGAATGTCTCTTTTCCACCTAACAATCTATATGTTGTTACATTTTTTTTATTAAGTATATCTTAGGTATTAAACACTAGAAAATGGTTTAAGATATTTTTTAATTTCTTATATGATAATACACTTAATTAATTTTATATAGAAAACTATAAACTTTAAAGAAAAATAAAATAAAATTCCATTCTTACATTTAGTATGGAGTTGCGAAAATGGTTCTGATGACAAAGTTGAGTTTGCCAACGACATCCCTTCACCACTTCAATTCGAGAGATTCCGAACACAACGGCGGCGTCACCACTATCAGCCATCATCAAACCACCGCGACCTGAAACTCGTTTCACAGAAATACCAGTAATTTTTTGGGCATTCGCCACTTCAGACTTGAGCCATCTCCATCATCCGTTAGGGTTTGCAGATTCTCCATCGTGGAGCTTGCTTCAGGTGATAATTTGCAACTCTTGCTTTGTCCACGCAATGATTAAGCCTCGTTCTTATAGAAAAAGTATATTATCCAAATGGGGGTTGTTTACGAAAATGCACAGCACAAGTGAGGCGATTCTGGACATTGGAGAAGCGAGCGAGAAAGTGAGCAAGGTTATGATGACGTGTCCCACACTGGCACTTGACACTGCTCTTAATCAAACTGGAGTTAGAGTTTCCCCTGATTTAGTTGAAAATGTTCTCAAACGATTTGAGAATGCGGGCATGTCAGCATTTCGGTTCTTTGAGTGGGCAGAGAAGCAGAGAGGGTACTCACACAGCGTAAGGGCATATCACTTGATGATTGAATCTTTGGCTAGGATCAGACAGTACCAGATCGTGTGGGACCTTGTTAATGCAATGAGGAAAAAGGGCATGCTAAATGTGGAGACTTTTTGCATCATGATGAGAAAGTATGCTAGGGCTAACAAGGTCGACGAGGCTGTTTACACCTTTAATGTCATGGATAAGTACGATGTGGTTCCAAATCTTGCTGCATTTAATGGTTTGTTAAGTGCTTTGTGCAAGTCCAACAATGTGAGGAAGGCTCAGGAGATTTTTGATGCTATGAAGGGTCGATTCGAGCCAGACGCGAAAACTTATAGCATTTTGCTGGCGGGGTGGGGAAAAGCTCCTAATCTTCCCCGGGCAAGGGAGGTTTTTGGAGAAATGGTTCGTGCTGGGTGTGATCCTGACGTTGTTACTTATGGTATAATGGTTGATGTTCTTTGCAAAGCAGGGAGGGTTGATGAAGCTGTTGAGGTTGTGAAGGAAATGGATGAGAGCAATTGCAGGCCTACATCTTTCATTTATAGTGTCCTTGTTCATACTTATGGAGTGGAGCACCGAATTGAAGATGCTATTGATACATTCCTGGAGATGGAGAGGAAGGGAATCAAGGCTGATGTTGCGGTTTATAATGCCTTGATTGGTGCCTTTTGTAAAGTAAATAAGTTTAAAAACGTGCACAGGGTCTTGCAGGAGATGAAGATCAATGGTGTTGCTCCGAATTCAAGGACCTGTAATGTTATCATAAGCAGTATGATTGGTCAGGGACAGACTGACAGAGCTTTTAGAGTTTTCCGCCGGATGATCAAGTTATGTGAACCAGATGCTGACACTTACACAATGATGATAAAAATGTTTTGTGAGAAAAATGATCTGGAGATGGCTCTGAGAATATGGAAGTTTATGAAATCAAAGCAATTTTTTCCAAGCATGCACACCTTTTCTGCCCTTGTCAATGGGCTGTGTGAAAAAGGTGATGCCGCAAAAGCTTGTGTTGTGCTTGAAGAGATGATAGAGAAGGGAATTCGACCATCACGTATTACGTTTGGGAGGTTAAGACAGTTGCTTGTAAAGGAAGGGAGAGAAGATGTGCTCAAGTTTCTTCATGAGAAAATGAATCTTCTTGTCAAGGAGCCTTTATATGGTTGAAAAAAGTGAATGCAGTTGGCAACTAGAAACATATAGCAAGCTTTGAATACTTGATTTTGTCGTCAAAACAGTTTTGTATACTTGGGACCTGCATGTAATATAGAAATCAGACCGCTTAACTTGTAAACTTTTTGCTTTACTTTTTCACTCTGATTTCTGTTATTATAATTTTTATGTTGCTTCTTTCATAAGATTTTCCTTTTCCTTTGGCAGATATGCGGATATTGCCAAGTCCTTCCCAAATATGAAATGCATTGATGATCAAACGTTGTATACCATGTCATGCTGATGATATCATAAGACCATTATCCACTAGATTTTCGAATGTGACATAATGATGTCGTGCATGTTATAGGAAAAAGTTCCTCTAAAGTTAGATATCTCTAAATTAGCATGGGTGTATTCACCCTTTGAATTTGAGTGAGTTAAGATTTGATGCGTCATGATTGATGAAGTTTTATTGGAAGTGAGCGGGTGTTAAAAATATTTGCTTTGGATTTGTCTATAGTGCATTGGAAAATATCCTGATTATCATTTAGTAAAGAAAAATCTTGCGCCAGTGGCTGTTCATGATCTCTGACAAATATCAGTGATGTATGTCACTTACCCTGCTGGTAAAGCTCCCTTTAAAACTTACTTTTATTGATTGCAAACTTAGAGATATGCTTATATTTCCAGTATGTTGTTTCTTTTGGCTCTAAATTTTTAGCTGTTAAAATGCCATTTGAAGTGGGTCTGCATTTCATGATGTCACTTTGTTACGAGCTTGTGTTGTATGTAATTTAATAATGTTGTACATTATACAAATGTGTTCATTTTCTGCAAAAACGGAATCAAATTAGGAATTGTTATTGGGACTAGAAAAATAATTATATTACACTTATTTGGATTGATTTTAATCCTTGGTTAAGATAAAGGTTGTCTGGAAGAAAAATTCAGTCACTTGGGATTTTGGGAAATGGCTTTGTTGTGAGATTTGCGGAAGTTCCGGGTTAGCGTTGAAGGTAAAAGTAGGAATCAATTAGACCATCGAAAAGTAGATTGAACCAAAACGGCTTGCCTACTTTTCTCTTCTGGTGCTCTGATTTTTCTTACTCGTTTAACTTTTACAGGAAGGGAGGGGCTCTTTTTGTTTGATTTGCTGTAGTTAACCACTATGCAATGTGCCTCGGCTACTGGTTTAAAGTTGAAATGAAGCCAATTACAAAAATGACAAATGAGGATAATATGGAGACAGCTAGAGATAGTCACATGGCAGTTGAAATGATGAAAAAAAGAAGAAAAAGCTCACAACCTAAAATAACCAACGGATGGTTATGTGTGGTGAGGCAAATATCATAAAGCTCAAGCTGGTTGGAGAGAGAAAAAGGGAGGAAAAAGTTTAGTGTTTGTTTTCTTGTAAGAAACCCAGTTCGAGGAAATAATACAATTACTTCTTTTTTCCATATAGCTCTCTCTTACTCCTGTTTATTGGTACAATTGTTATATTGGTGCTTTCATAGTGGAAAATATGCACATGAAAGACCTTGCCTTCGATGTGAAGCATTTGATGGAAATGATGAAAGCTTGTGATAAAGGTTACTCGTTTCAATACTATAGGATCAACAATGGAAGAGGATGTTGAAACGTGCTCTGTAGGTGGACTCTTGCTCTTCAAACCTATCCTTCAAGTTTGCAATGTTAAATTGGATTTTTTTTCGTTTTGATGGATTTGATGTTCTCTAATGGATCTTTAAGGCTGAGCAATATTTTTATTATTACCATCCACTTGATACACAACAAATATTTTTATTATTACCATCCACTTGATACACAACAAATGACCATTGTGGTGATTCATTTCGATAAAGATGTGGTTATGTGGTTCCAGATGATGTCACGATCGAATGATTTTCAATCATAAGTTGTGTTCACTAGAGATCTAGTATCGAAGTTTGGACTCTTTCCTCGTGAAGTCTCTCGATCAAATCTGTTCAAACTTACTCAAATTAGTTTCGTACAATATTATTATACTCAATTCATATCAGGTTTACAACATTAAACTGAAATTTTCATGTTTTGATGGATTTGATGTTCTCCAATAGATCTTTAAGGATGAACAATCTTTTGATTATTACCGTACACCTGATGCACAACAATTGACCATAATTATGATACATTTCAACAAATATGTGGTTTTGTGGTTCCAGATGATGTCAGGGTTGCGTTCACAAGAGATCTAAAATCGAAGTCTGGACCCTCCTTTTAAAGTTGCTTAATCAAATTTGTTCAAACTTACATTAGTTATATACAAGATTATTATACTCAATTTACAATTTTAGTTAATCATATCTAAGGAGTTACCATCGAAGCTCTTTTGGATAGTTTTATGGGTGGTCTTATATTGAACATTTGTAGGGATGTAATTGCACAACCCCAACTACTTTGCCCAACTCTAGGGGTGATCATGGATTGGATTTTTAATGATCCAATCCACATCCATTTTGGATCCAAATAATTGGATTAGATTTTCGATCTAAATTCATTTTTTTTTTAAAAATATATTGGATTTTTTAAAAATTTAGATCCAAATATTTAGATCAAATTTAAATTCAGATCTACAAATTTAGATCAAGTTCAAAATTCAAAATTCATTTTTCATAAAATAAATTCAAATTAATTTTTTTAAAACTTGTGTCCATAGAGCTGACACCATAGAATTTAGCAGAATTTTTGTCGGGGCCAACAAGACCAAATTTCAACATAGATGAACTTGGATGACTTTAGAACGAATTTCGATCGGGGACGACGTGACCAAATTTGGGCTAAGGTCGACTTGACAAAATTTCAGTCAAGATGGACTTGACTGGATTCGACTGAATTTCGGTCAGAGCCGATTTTGCCTAATACGACCAAATTTTGGCCAAAGCCGACTTGGCCAAATATGACCACATTTGTGTCAGGGCCTGATCAGTCAAATTTTGGTCAGGGTTGACTCCACTAAATTTGTCGGTTGGGACCGACTTAACTGAACATGGCCAATTTTCGATCACACTTAGTTGAATATAGTCAAATTTCGTTAAGGACTTACTCGACCGAATACGGCTAAATTTGGACTAGTGCCGACTCGACCAAATTTTGGTCATGACCAACTCAACTGAATTTGGCCAAATTTAGGTCAGGACCAACTCGCCTAAATATGACCAAATTTCGGTCGCGATCGACTCTGCCGAATACGACCAAATTCAGGTCAGGACCAACTCGGTCAAATTTTGGTCGAGGCCAACACGACCGAATTTTGACCGGAGCCGACTCGACTGAATTCGGCCGAATTTCGGTCGTGGCCGACTCAGTTGAATACGGCCAAATTTCGATCGTAATCGACTCATTTGAATACGGCCAAATTTCATCCTAGGTCGTCTCAACCGAATTTTGGGCCAGGGCCGACTCGGCCAAATCTTAATCGGGGCCAACTCGATTGAATTCGATTGAATTTTGATTGCAGCCAACTAGGCTAAATACAACCAAATTTGGTCGCGATTGTCTCGGTCGAATACAGTCAAATTTTGTCTAGGTCGACTCAGCCCAATGTAGTCAAATTTGGGTCGGGGTGAACTTAACCGAATACTTCCAAATTTTGTCCAGGATCAGCTAGGCCAAATTTCGATCGGGATCGACTTGACAGAATTTGGCCTAATTAAGCCAAATTTTGTACAGAGTCACGCCAACTCAATCAAATACGACTAAATTTGGGTTAGTCCATCTCAACCTTTAGCCTAACCTAACCAAAAATATAAACTGAAAATTTGGATTGGATATTTTGGATTATCCATTTTGAAAATCTAGATTTAGAGTATGGATATACAATCCATAAAATATATAAAATGTAGATCAGATTGATATCCAAATCCAACAAAATGGATTGAATTTTTAATAAAATTAATATTAAATGGATTGGATCATAGCAAAAATGGATTGGATCATGAAAATTAGATTTTTTGTCCATCGTAGTTTAACTTTTCAGATCATCCTTTGCTTCCTTCCGCTCATTTAAGAGTTCAATAAATATAAATTATTGTTGTTATCCTCATAATTTTTATTTTTATGTGTTAAATAAACATTAATTATTACTTTTATCCTCATATTTTTATTCTTTCATTTTTATATGTATTTAATATCTTTTTATTAATACATTTTTTTACAAGAGTATAATTTAAATTTGTTAGTACAAATTTATGGATACATTAACAATTCTTTTATTAAACTTCTAAAATTTCCAATTAAATTGTAAGCTTTAAAGTTTATGAATATAAATTTCAAGGTTTTGTGTTTACGGACGTCAAACGTCTCACGTCGCACGTCTCACGTCGCACGTTTCACGTCTCACGTCGCACGTCTCACGTCTCACGTTTCTCGTCTCACGTCTCTCACGTCCCAAGTCCCACGTCCCACGTCTCACGTCTCTCGTCTCACGTCCCACGTCTCACATTCCACGTTCCACGTCTTACATCCCTTGTCCCACATCTCACATCCCATGTTCCACGTCTCACGTCTCAAGTCCCATGTACCACGTCCCACGAGTCACGTCTCACGTCACACGTCTCACGTCTCATGTCTCACGCCTCACGTCACATGTCCCACGTCTCACGTCTTACTCTCACGTTTCATGTCTCACGTCCCACGTCGTCTCACGTTCCACGTCCAACGTCCTACGTCCCACGTCCTACGTCCCACGTTCCACGTCTCACGTCCCACGACCTACGTCTCACGTCTCACGTCTCACGTTTTATGTCGCACGTTCCATGTCCCACGTATCACACCTACGTCTCATCTTCCACGTCCAACGTAGCACATCTCACGTCCCACGTCTCACATTATTGCACTGAAAGACTTGATTCTTTCATAAAATAATGGTGCTTTGGTTTACTGGTTGCAATATAGCTAAGATTCTTCTTTGTTGTTTATCCTTCCTCAAGTTTCTTATTGATTGAAAGAAGAGAAATGACATTATTTGACCGGAAATAGGAAAGCTAACCTTATGCAACAACAATAATTTGAAGCTTTTGCAGATGTCTGCTATCATTAAATGGATGATTTTAGAAAAGTGTTTAGATGTTGGCAGACAATAATTTTTTATTGGTTTTTTGTTCTGATATTAATATGCGAAGAGATGTATCAAAAAATTATAATCAAGGGTGGACAAAAAATCCATTTTTTATAATCCAATCTATTTTTTCTATGATCTAATCCATTTAATATATATTTTATTAAAAATTCAATCCATTTAAAATCCATTTTATTGGATATGGATATCAATCTGATATATATGTTATATATTTTATGAATTGGATATCCATTCTTTAAATCTAGATTTTCCAAATGGATAATCCAAAATATCCAATCCAATTATCCATTTTGAAAATCTAGATTTCGAGAATGGATATCCAATCCATAAAATATATAAAATGTAGATTAGATTGATATCAAGATCCAATAAAATGAATTTTGAATGGATTGGATTTTTAATAGAATGAATATTAAATGGATTGGATCATAAAAAAATGGATTGGATCATAAAAATTAGATTTTTTTGTCCACCCTTACTGAGCTCAATGTCTCAGCTAAGTTCTATGAAGAGAAATACCTACCCAAACCAATAACATATTACCCTCATTTTCATACCAAACCTCAAACCCCAAACTCTAGCCTACCCGTGTCCCAATCACTAAAATCTATCCATCTTCTACCCTTATTGTTGTTGATCCCTACAACTCTTACCACCATGACCAATCAAAGAAACACCAACATTAAAAGAATGATCTCAGCTGAAATGCATAAAGAGAATGAAGAGAATGGGTTGTGTTTCACATGTGATTACAATTTTTCTCCAACTCATAGGTTCGGAAATAAGCAATACCTGTTGTTGCATTTGAAAGATGATGATAATACTGACATTCAACCTTATTTTGCCTAACATCTCATAGAAATTTTGTTTCTATAGGAGCATCACTTATCATATAATGTCTTAAAAGAGTCTGTCTTCTGGAATAGGTACTTTGAGGTTCCAAGGAAAGGGTCTATCAAGAGTACGGAGGTGCAAGTCTTACTTGATAGTGGTAGTTTGGATAATTTTTTTTAGTTCAATATTGCTCAATGTTTAAAATTACTAGTTAAGCCCTTACCTATTTCCAAGTATCAGTTGGGGATGACAATGTTCTTGTAGTTGAAGGATTGAATGAAGGGCTAGAAGTAACTTCCGATGATGCACATCTAGGACTTTAACTAGCTATTACTCTTGGGTGATTATCAGGGACAGTAAACATGTTCAAGAGCACTTAGTCTAATGGGAGGGATTGGATAACACTCAAACAACTTGGGAGGACCATAATTTGCATTTTCATAATTTAACCATGAGGATAAGATTGTTCTTAATGGGGAAGGACATGTAATGAAGTACAAAAGAGACAAATGAGGAGCTGATACAAACGATGGAAAAATAAAATAAAATCCACAGCCCAAATAATCTACTTTCGATTTAAATGAGTATTTGTGATGAGACAAATAGCACAAAGTGAGACTAGTAGAAAAGAGAAAAGACAGAATAAAAGATACTTCCTCTCTCGGATGGTTCATTCTTGTTTTCCTCTATTCATCTATGTTGCTCGTTCTTATTTTTCTCTGTTCATCTTTGTTGGTCTGTAATTATTGCCATACCTCATCATAGTAGTATTTATTTTCTTGTAAGAAATCCACTTCCAATAAATAAAACAATTATAGAGTTTGTTCTTTTTTCCCGTGTAGCTCACTCCTGTGTTTATTGGTAACGATGTTACAAAATCTTAACCCGTACACTTTTTGGAAGAGCAGGCCTGTGCTATCATAAAATCCGTGACAAATTTTACGGCCAATTTCTCTGGTGTCTTGTGCATGCACACAGGCTTGGATGATCCCGATGTGCCAGGTTTTCTTTGTGCACATTAGAGAGAGGTTGATAAACACGAGATCTAGATGTTTAATATTTGTTAGAAGAAAAATAAAATCGAAGAGAGATATCTTATTACAGATTTTATTGTTAGAAGAAAAATAAAATCCAGCTCCCGATGTGCCAGGTTTTCTTTGTACGTTTGACTATCTTTAGGAAAAACCTATTTTAGTGATTAATCTTTTTATTTTTACGTAGATGTCTCGAATTATAATCATGTTCATTTCAATATTTCATTAAATTTTTCGCCATGGGGGAAAGACAATCTTTTTCCATGCTAAAGCTTTTGCATTGAAAAATTTATTTCACTAATATCCAAACGAGAAATTCGGGACGGTTTCAAATTTTTAAGTTCAATTTCCTTAAGTTTTAATTTCCCCTAAATCCAGAAATGTCTCCTCTAAACACGAGTATCTGGGGATGCATATCACACCAGCTGAGTGTAAACCCAGGCTATGCCACTTCAAAGGAGGTGGAGAGTTCTTTCTCGCTCGAGTTGCTATGAGCTAAAAATATACATGAAAGTTACATGAAAGTTGGATCCATCAGAAGTTTAAACCCCTCCTAACTCATTATGGTTGCATTATTTGATGAATTAAAAAGCCCACCTGTGAAAAAAATGACTGATCGGTTTATCGTTAGACGCAGATCGTTCAAATTGTATATCATTGAAATTGTACAAAGAAATGTCAAACAAACTTAAAACACTCTTGTAATTTATGATCATACTAGGGTTATAAAACTAATACTACTGGGGAAAATTTTCTAAAGATGCCTTTATAGGAAGCATACATATGCTTAAGCTCTTCCACTTTGCTTTTTAGTCCTGATGTCGCTTGTTGAGACAGAAGACCCAGAAATCTTGTTAACCTCGTACAGCAATCCAGCCGAGAACAGGAAACTGCATTTGTGCAAATATGAAGAACATCACCAACGAGTTCATTAGAAAATATGAAAATGATGCATTTTTAGGGTTTTTAAATACTTAAGGATACACAACTAGCCATTGTGTTGCTAAGTTTGAATATGATTTCCTCTTTACAAGCCAGACCACGATAATGACAATACTTTGCTACACTAGGCCATCATTAATTGCTAATATATTCTTCATAGGAATCCTTTTTGTTTCATTAAAATACGTGTACCCTCTGAAATAGAAACATCCTTATGACATTTTGCAATTTGCAAGCATATATTAAGCAGCTAAAACTAATGCACACTCTCACGAAAGTGGAAAAATATGAAAAGCGATTTTCTCGAAATATGTTAAATAGAACGTGCACATTTCTATTTAAGTAGTTGATCTATCTTTTCTTAATAAAAAAAGCGCCATGCACCAATAAGTTGTTGAGGGCATATGATTAACTAGGCCTTAAGAAGGTTTGCCAGCAATATCCTACTCAATTATCAGCAGTTTGATTATTCTAAGACAAGAGGTACGATTGGCTTTTGAATGTGTCCCCGTCTCATACTCTATTAAATACATCACATAAGGCAAAAGAGGATTGAGAGGAGCATACCATGTAGTGATGCAAACTCGGTGAACAGTGCTTGCAGCAATCAGAGCAACTGCTTCTGCGACTATGACTGAAAAATAAAAATTAACTATCTTCAATTTGCATAAACATAAAACGCAATATTAGAAGTTCTTTCTAGAGATAACAAATCCTTATAGCAGTGAGTGACCTAGAGAACAAAATTTGCAGTTCTTCAGCAGCATGTGCCGCTAAAATTGTTATTGCTTAAGACAATGTAAATGAAAAATAATTTCGCCATTAACAAATCAAATATAGATAGATTAATAGAGAAAAAAATTAAGAGTTTAAGATACTTGCGACACTAAATTTTATGGAAAAATCTAGTAATCATACAATTTCTTTTTTTACTTGTGTATGTACTCGAGGGAATAAACTTTTATATACAGTCAACCTTACTATACTAAATTATGAGACCAATGGTACGTAATACTGCAGATGTTCACAGAAAAGGTATCACAATTTATAATATGGTACTTGTCTGGGACAAAACTCTCTTATGACATCTTCGTTTTTTTATAAAGAATTGATATCTATCTTTAGCCTTCTGTAAATGCTGGCATAATCTCGTTTGCCTTCTATAAATATGGCAGAATAATATAATCTGCATATGTAAAACCGTCATGCAGAAAGCTCTCCACAAAATAACAGGCTTGGACTTCTTTTCACAATGAAAGAGTGAACGTGTTATGGCAGAGAAAGGAAAGCCTATCCATAACAGCCTAAAAACCAGGCCCCATGCTGGTAGACTGGCATAAAAACTGGTGGAAACTAATAGTACTAATGTATAAAAGAGTGTACACCAAGTTACTAACAAATAAGCGCCTTAACCTTAAGTAGTATGGCTCAATGTTCAACATCACAACATTGGAAGTTACAAACAGTACTCATTCTGTTAAATTGATTTTAAATTCCTTTACTATAAAATGATATCATTAATCATTAACATTCAAATTTCAAAATTATATGTGTACTTACCAGCACCCCAACCAGTTCTTGCACCAATTGTTTCCTGAAAATTTCCAATGAACTGCAAACACAAATGTAAATACCTTAAATTACCTTGAAAGATTTATCCTTTATGGAATTATTGGAAGAATAATGACTAGAAAATAATTAAGAGAAGCTAGACAGATAAATATAAAAATTCACATGTTTCTCATTAAAATAGGCCACCTTGCTTTTCACAAATTAGAAGGATTGTATAAAACCAGAGAAGTATATGTGCGTCTGTGTGTGAGAGAAAGAGAGAGTGTGTGTACACATAAATGAACATTAACCTACAAACTACAAAGTAACAAAAATAAGTATTTTCCAAAATCTTCTGGCTACATTTTACAAAATGTTCCTTCTCATAAAATTAGGAAGACCCATGCAGTGCAATTTGATGCCTTCTAGAGACAAACCGTTGTACAAGTATGCTTATGAATTATAATGTATGTTCAAATAATAGTATCGAAAGGATGCAATGTAAAAGGAATACGTGGTAAACATTCTTTATTTTCTGATGTCACGAATAGCTATTAATTTCCATTCCTTCTAGCATATGATATTATTATTCAGAAAATAACAATATTATCAGCACATAAAACTTCGAAGTTGAGAAAATGTGCACTGATTGTGACTAAAGAGAAAGAAATCAAGAGACAGGTTCAGAACTCACAGTTAGGAGCACAAGAAATAGGAGGGAGCTGATGAATCCTCCCAGTATAGTGAATAGTTCTGATGATGCTAGTTTCCCACGGTACATTTCTTGAAGTGAGAGAATGACTATGAAAAGAAGAAAGGAATACAGCATGGAACTCCCAGATCCCGCCATGGCCTTCTCATTGCAAGTTAAGCAACAACGAACACAAACAATTGTGAGAATAGCAGAAAAAAAAAATTACTATCACCTGTCACTCAGTTGCCAACGGAAATAGCGCATACGTATATATAAACTACCTTATACCAAAATTAAAACAAAGACTTGCCATGTGTCTAGCAGCCACATACCTCTAGAGCTACAAGTATAATCCACTAAAACATATTCTACTAAAAAAATTACTTAAATGTTAACTTTAATTCAAATCAAATCAATCCATGACACAACATTCTTTTCAATAGTATATATACGACAAGTCAAGCTCAATTAGTTTTAAACGATTAAACCACCAAATTTATTTTCAAAGTATTACCTTTACCTTTGATCCTTTCTCTTAAGCACTCCTTAAAGTGTAAATAACTACTTTAGTTCAAGAAGTAAGAAAAATCACGATAAGTAGTATCCTAAATATTAAAAAATCCTAAAATTGATTCTCAAATCCTATTATACATCAACTTAGGACTAAAATATTACTTTAGAAACCACTTGTGCGAGAGGATGATAGTTCAAGGACAACATTGATAGTTTATGCACTTCAAAACATGCAGCATAAGCACATTCTCTTAGCCGAAAGTAAACAAAGAAGCCACTGTGTTCAAGAAGAGTTAAGCTATGATACGAAGAATTCTACTCAACAAACAAGCAAAGCAAAGAGAAGCTTGAATGCCAGATTTCGCTTACAAGCAGCTGAAGCTACGAAGTTCGCGAACAAGAAAAGTCAATAACCTATGTTCAACGGATCTAACAATGTTATCAAGGCACACAGATCCTAAATGTACAATAAATTCCCAAAAACCCTAACTCCAAGCTACGTAAGCCGAGTTTCATCAAATCCTAACAAAAATTCGCCACTCAAACAAGCAGAACAAAAGCATCAAGGAATTAAAGATCTAATAAATCAATTTATTTCCCTCTAAAACTCGCATTTTTCACAGAAAACCAACAGAGAACGATAGACGTGAAGACGAAGCGCACACCTCAGATCGGAAGCAGCGGTTTCAGTTCAGATCTCCAGCAACCCGAGATCGTCGTTTTAATGAACGAACGAGACAAATACCCGAGGGCAATTTAGGAATTGGATCCTATATAATCTTCAGCTACCAATTTTTACTAGCTATTTTTTCCACAAAAATAATATTTGAGTTTTTTTTTTTTTTTTTAGGTTTAATTAATTGTATAGTACTCAGTTTGGACTTAGTCTGTCAAATAGGTATCCAGTTTTAAAAAAGTGTCAATTGTATCCAAACTTTTGAAAATTGCTTCAATTAGGTCCCTTTCGGACAGAGTTGACTAATGCCGTTAGTCAATATGCCACGTGTCATACTGTGGTTTTTTTTATTTTTTTTTAATTTTTTTTTTAAATGCCACGTGTCAAGTCCCTGTGTGTGACACGTGACATTGTCAGTGTCCGTGTCATTGTAATGCCATGTGTCAGTGTCACTATCAGATGCGTGATAATTTCGATTTAGTCCCCATTTATGTTTTTTCGTTTCAATTTAATATTTACTTATATGTATTTGATTCAATTTTGACCTAATAATTTTTAATAATTAAAATATTTTTTAATAAAATTAAAAGTAATTAAGTATAAAAGTTTTAAAAAAATTAAGTATTTGATATTTATATTAAAATTTAGTGGTAAAAGTCATTTTGTTAAGTCATTTTTAATAAAAAAAAATTAGTATAATATTCATACCAATAGAAATTTTGATTTAAAATTAGTAAGAGATAATATTGTTCTATTTTGAAAAAAAAAAATTAACAAAACATGAGTACTTAATAAAAAAATAATTAATAAAGTAATACATTAAAAAGTCGTTTTTAATAAAAAAGTATTAGTATAACATTTATACAAATAATAAATTTGGTCTGAAATTGAGAGAAACATTATAAATATTAGTACTTAATTTTGTAAAAATATTTATACTTAATTATTTTTAATCTTATAAAAAATAGATTACAAAAATATTTTAATTATTAAAAAAAAATTGGGACAAAATTGAATCAGATACACATACTTAGGTACTAAATTGAAACAAAAAACACATGTGGGGACTAAATCGAAATCAACACAATGACATCTAATAGTGACACTGACACGTGGCATTACAATGCCACATGGCACTGACAATGCCACTTATCACACACAGGGACTTGACACGTGACATTTTTTTTTTATAAAATTTTTTAAACAAAATTAAAATTAAAAAAAAAATTAAAATTAAAAAAAAAATCAAAAAAACCACATATTGACACGTGACACGTTGGCTTTAGTCAACTCGAAAGGGACCTAATTGAAACAATTTTCAAAAGTTGGAATGCAATTTACACTTTTTTAAAACCGAGTATCTATTTGACACACTAACCCCAAACTGAGTACTATACTATTATTAAACTTTTTTTTAATATTATATTGTTTCACCGGAGTCAGGTCAACAGGTAACGTGAAACTGTAGTTTGTGATAATAAATGCATATATAAACGTGAAAAATAAAAAACAGAACCCGCATAAGAAACGACACCGTTTTAAAACAATTAGTTTCGGGTCTTGTAACTAAGTTACTAACTTCGCTTACCACCGCCGGCAATGGAGCTGCCGGAGTGCCCAGTGTGCCTTCAATCCTTCGACGACCGCGACGCAATTCCTCGGGTCTTATCATGTGGACACTCGGTTTGCGAAGTTTGTCTCGTGGAGCTTCCGCAGCGGTACCCGGATACTATTCGGTGCCCCGCTTGCACCCAACTCGTGAAGTATCCTTCTCAACAAGGCCCTTCTTCTCTTCCCAAAAACATCGACCTCCTCAGACTCTCGCTCCAACACTTCCCTTCTTCTTCTAATCGTTCCCACAACAAACGGTCCACGGTCAATTCTGGTTACGATCACTCTTCGTTCTGGTCCCCTGAGTTCTATGATGCATGGAAGAATTGGATTCTTCCGCGCGACGCTGTTTTAACTGACGATCATTGTCATGGCCGGTTCAGTTCGTCCAAGGGTAGGGTTTGTTTCGGAGTTAACCGCTGCGTGAGTCTCGCTCCGATTGTTTGTTTCTCTCCTGGGAATGACTCTAAGTTTAGGTTTAGTTATGTTGCATGGGTGATTAAGTGTTTGGAGGGGATGAGCGAGGCTGCGAGAGAGGAGTTAGCATGGATTCTTGAAGCTTCCGTGAGGCAGAGTAGGGTGTGTAGGGTTTTTGGGTTGTGGAGTGAAGGGGTGGAGGGACCTCTGTATATGGTGTTTGAGAGGCAAAGTGGTAATCTTTTAGACAAGTTTGGTGAATTGAGAAATGGATTTGTTGGTGGGAATGAGGGTGGTTTGGAGTTGGACACTGGTGGGATTTTTAGTTTTTTAACGATTGGGAGGGGTATATGTGAAGCTGTGCTTTCTTTGCATTTGGAAGGTTTGGTTGCTGGTTGTTTAGGGCTTTCTTGTTTCTCTTTTGATGAGCTCGGTGGGATTTGTGTTGATTTGAATGAGGTATTGGGAATGGGAAGGCGGTTGCACGCTGTTTTCAGTAAACATGAGAAAGAAGCAATGTCTAAAGATTGCTTGGAAAATGAGATTTTTGTAAGTCCTGAGGTTTTGTATGAGTTGTTGCACAAGAGGAGATCTGGTCCTGATGGTGGGCGTTTCAGATATCCAATAGGGTATGGCTCAGATGTATGGTCATTGGCCCGTGTACTGTTGTGGCTTCTTATTGGAAATGTGCTGCCTCGGAATACCTTGGAAATGAATGAAGAGAGTGATGGTGATAGCACAGCTAGTTATGTGTGTTGGGTGGAGAAAGTTAGTTCTGTTTTGGAAGACAAACTAGGCTCTGAGTATCTGTCACTGGGGAAGACTCTTTGCAAATGTTTGGACGTCAATCCAGGAAACCGTCCAGATGTGGTAGATGTAAGGAAGTGCATTCAGGATATGTTAGTCAAACCTCAATTTGAAATTCTGGGCTACTTAGAGGTCACCATAAGTAAGGACAGTACAGGTCGCTGTTTGGTTCTAGGGGAGCTGTCTCTGTTGCCTAAGGAATGGTCTGACGAACCAAGAGAGTTTGAGTTGCGGGAGAAACAAATTGGTGGTCAACCAAATTTTGCTCAAGATGGCCAAGACAAGTCTGATGAGGACTCTGCTGCTGGTTTATCTGGGGGATTGACTGAACTCAAACATCTGCGAGGCCATCTTGATTTTGTCAGTGGATTGGCTGTTGGAGGTCTGAATTCTAAGTTTATGTTCAATGTTATTTCTACTAATCATATCTCGTGATATCATTCTTTGAATGTTTGAGTGACAATATCCTTAAGACTAGTTATGGGTGATGAATAAGTTATCTAATAATTGACACATGGCATGGGTTGGATCCTTTGAAGGCCAGTTGAATGTGAGGCTTTTCAATTGATTTGGTCATAGTTTCTCATGCTTTCTGTGCATTGCATTAATATAGTTTGAAACCACATGGTTTAATGAAACTTATAAACTAAGCTCTCATTCAGTATCTGGATATAGGCTGCTTCATCTATACAATTATGCATGGTCAGAGTTTCATTTGTACTCTTCTAATCTGTAAGATGTGGTGATTATGCAATGCAAAATTATATTTCGTTCTAAATGAGTATTTGTTTAGTTTTGCAGGTGGGTATTTGTTCAGCTCCTCATTTGACAAAACTGTTTGCGTATGGTCCTTGAAGGTAACAATTTTAAAACAAAATGATGTGTCACATTCTACTCGGCACATTCCAAATAGCATGATCTCATTTATAATCTTCGCATGTGGATCCCTTCATTATTGTTTCAGTAAATGCGGCAGAATTAGAAAAATTCTTCGATATTTTCTGATAAATAGTTCTTCAAGGTTCTTTCCTCCCTTGACTCCATTAGTAGATACCTTCTGATAAATATTCAGTGATAATATTAATAGCTAAATAAATAAGAGAAGAGAGAGGAAAATGATTGGGATATATTTTTTTTCCACTTGTGATTTGCTGGCTTCCTTTTTAATGTCTAAATCTAAAACTTGCATACACAGCCTAACTAAGAAGGTCTACTCAAGTGTAGTTTCAATATTAGAATTCTATTTTATAAGACAAATTGCTTCTGGAATACTTCCTTCAGATGCTCGTAGACTCTTCCTACCTTGTGCTATGTAGAATTGTTGCATTCTTTGTCTTACGTGGATAGATAAAAAGTACCATCTTGGATGCTAGATTGTTATGCAACATCAAAGCATGATTTATGATAATCAAATATAGTGAAACTAGGTTTGAGATTAATCTCCCTTGTGTAGAAAATATACATATGGGCTGTATTTATAATAAAGAAAATATGGGCTAAGCCCAAAATACATATGAAGAATAATAACAATAGAAACAAAAAATAAGATATTAATGATATCTTAACACTCCCCCTCAAGCTGGTGCATACAAATCGTATGTACCAAGCTTGTTACAAATATAACTAATTCTTGATCCTCGTAAAAACTTAGTGAAAATATATGTTAACTGATCATTTGAGTTAACAAACTCAGTCTTGATATCCTCAAATATAATCTTTTCTCGAATGAAATGACAGTAATCTCAATGTGTTTAGTCCTCTCATGAAACACATTATTAGAATTGATATGAAGAGTAGCTTGATTATCCCATATAAGTGTTATTTGATTAACGTCTCCAAACTATAACTCTTTGAGCAACAGCTTAAGCCAAACAAGCTCACAAGTGGCTGAAGTCATGACTTTATATTCTGCTTCTGCACTACACCTTGCCACAACACTTTGTTTCTCGCTTTTCTAAGACATCAAGTTACCTCCAATGGAGACACAATATATGTATATAGACCTTCCATCAGAAGGAGATTCTGCCCAATCAACATTTGAATAATAAACAACTCTTGTATGGTTATTAAAACCATATAACAATCATTTTCCAAGAGATCCTTTAATGTACTTCAGTATACGAATGACTGCATTCCAATGATCTTCGCACGGAGAATTAAGAAATTGGCTTACCACACTGACTGCAAAGAAAATGTCAGGACAAGTAACTGTAAGATAATTCAATTTCCCAACTAATCTTCTATATTGTTCGGGATCTGACATAGGCTTCCCCTGATTTGATAGAAGTTTAGTATTGGGATCCATGGGTGTGTCTACAGATTTTGAACTCAATAACCCAATTTCTTCCAAAATATCTCGTGCATACTTCCTTTGAGAAATAACAATACCATCTTTGTTGGACTGTGCCACCTCAATACCCAAGAAATATCTGAGTTTTCCAAGATCTTTAGTTTGAAAATGATCACAAAGATGTTGTTTCATCTAAGAGATGCCATGGTTATCACTGTCGGTAAGAACGATGTCATCAATATACACTATCAAGTAGACACATCCAACACTTGAGTGACGATAAAAAACTGAATGATTTGCCTCACACCGAGTCATACAAAATTGTTGAACAACATTGCTAAATTTTCCAAAGCAGGCCCTTGGAGACTGTTTTAGGCCATATAAAGATTTGCGAATACGACATACCAACCCAGAAGACTACTCCTAAGCAACAAACCCAGGAGATTGCTCCATATAAATCTCTTCTTGCAAATCGCCATTGAGGAATGCGTTTTAACGTCTAGTTGATAAAGAAGCCACTTTTGAAGAGCCGCCATGGCAATAAATAAACAAACAGAAGCCATCTTCACCACTGGAGAAAAAGTATCACCATAATCCAACCCAAAAATTTGGGTGTAACCTTTGGCCACAAGACGTCCTTTGAGATGATCAATAGTACTATCAGGTCCAACTTTAATAGCAAAATTCCACCTACAACCAACAACAGATTTTCCAGATGGTAATGGAAAAAACTCCTAAGTTCCACTATTATGAAGAACACTCAGTTCATCGAGCATGGTCTTACACCAACCAGGATGGGCTAAGGCATGAACAAATTTAGGAATGGTCACAGAAGAAATAGACGAAAGACAGGCATAAAAAGGTTAAGACAATCTATGGTAACTTAAAGCAATATAATGAGGAGAAAGATTACGTGTGTAGAACAAATACCTTTTCTGAGGGCGATTGGAAGGTCACTCGGTGGAAGGGGAGACTTAGTTGTCGGATTCGGAAGAGACACACTAGTTGGCACTTGAGGTGAGTCACTTGCTTGTTGTTGAGGACAATGGCAGCGACTATAAACTTGAAGAGGTAGTGGAGCAAAAACTGATGGCCTACAAGGCACACCTGGAAGAACACAAATCATAGGAATATTGACGGGACTAGGAAAATCGACGGTATTAGATGGAGACTCAGTGGAATGAGAAGAACTTTTATAGTAAAAGGAAGACTCATTGAAGGTGACGACATATGCACAAACAAAATAGTTGTATCCTTTTTGGGATCGCGTAAACCCTTAAAAAATACATTTGTGTGATCGAGAAGATAATTTATCAAGCCCAGGACTAAAATTGTGCACAAAACATGTAAATCCAAAAACCTTGAGAGGTAAGGGATGAAGAGGTCCATGAGGAAATAAAATAGAATGAAGTATGTTGTTATTTAAAACTGAAGAAGACATGCGATTAATAAAATAACAGGCGGTAAGAACAACATCACCCCACACCATGAATTAAAAGAGTGTGAGTTCAATAAGATGTCTATTTTTCCGTTTAGCCACCCCATTTTGTTGAGGTGTATATGCGCAAGAAGTTTGATGCAGAATGCCACACAAAGCCATAAATTGTTTAAAAGAATTGGAATGATATTCATGACCATTATCACTTCGCAAAATTTTAATAGGAACACCAAATTGAGTTTGAATTTCATTAAAAAAAGATTGAAAGATATGAAATAATTCAGAACGACTCTTCATTAAAAATAAGGTTAAAATACTCCGATAGTCCTCGTTTTGGTTTAGAAATCTCAAATTGGTCCTCGAATTTTAATTGATCTCAATTTCGTCCTCATTTTTGTAAATGTGTTTTAAATCAACCCAATCGTTAACAGTGTTAAAATTTTTAAAGTTAACTTCATTTTAATTTTCTGACATGGCTTTATGCATTATTTTGAGGACTGAAAAATGGGTGTGTGGACCCTGATAATTAAAATAAGCACAATCCTTGAAACCCTAAATTACTGAATTAGGGATTGGAATTGGGTGGTGAAGGTAGTGAATGCGATTTTCACTGCACCATGAAAAAAAATTACAGCCAACAACTTCTTCACTTCCACCCTGTCCAACAAAAAATCAACACCACCAATTACATACCAATTACAAAATTAGGTTTTCCAAAATCAAAATACGAAAAAAAACGTCCACCAAAACAACAAATT
>Ga0214542_1002484_pt1 | contig 38077 bp, 64 predicted proteins | sample CNSS1metaG_FD_160096 | JGI IMG/M metagenome (GOLD analysis project Ga0214542, IMG submission 160096) | Root nodule microbial communities from cowpea collected in UCLA plant growth center, Los Angeles, California, USA - CNSS1 | ecosystem: Host-associated > Plants > Roots > Nodule | place: USA...
AAAGTCCGCGGTGCAGATCAGCAGGAAGCCGAGTTCGGGCTCGCCCAGGGCCTTGTAGAACTCGGCATAGGCGCAGCGCGTCACGTCGAACGCGAAGGCGTCCGCCGTCTGTTCGATCACGTCATAAGCGAGCGCATCGTCGCGGGCATAAGTTTTGAAGGCCGACGACACGGCCTTGCCGAGATTGCTCTCGTTCTTGGCCTTCCAGAACGCCTCGCCGAAGCCGCGATAGAGATCGCCGAGCGCCTTGCGCACCAGCGCATTGGCGCGCGCCTCGCCGAGCTCGGCCTGCAACGTCTTGATCAGCGGCACCAGCACCTGCGCCTGGATCTTCGCTTGCTCGATGACGGACACGGTCATGGGCGGCCTCGTGTCGGAGATGTCATTGTAGCCCGGATGGAGTGCAGGGTCATCCGGGACAGCGGCCGGGAAACTGCGGCCGGATTGCGCGTCGCTGCAACGGGCTAGAAGCTTTCGAGCAAGCCGCACCAGTCCGTCTTCGCTCTTCGAGCTACGCCGGACACGCTTCGCCGCAATCTTCCAGGCTGTGCCACGCGAAGCCGAAGGCGAAGCGTGGTGGGCACGACAGGGATCGAACCTGTGACCCCTACCATGTCAAGGAAGGTCCCGCGGACGTATCTCGTTGATTTCAAATCGCTTCGGTTACGTCCCCTGCAGTCCCGTCCAGCGCCATTTTCCGGCGTTTTGGCCCCAACGTGGAAAGCTCGCGGAAAGCGGCCGGCCGCCCGGGAGGTGCTCGCATGATAAGGACGCCCTCCCACCCTGCCGGACGCCTGCTCGACCGGCTGCCTCCTGAACACCACGAGCACCTACTGCTGATCGGGAGCGAGGGCCGTGGGGTGTTCGGGGTGGCCCGATTCCAAAGCATTTTCGAGGCCCATCTTAGCCTGTTCGAGTACCTCACGAAAGCCGGAGCCACGGCGGTCATGATCGGACGGCTGCTGGCGGAGGTCGGCATCGCCCGCCCGGACGGCACGCCGCTGCCCCCAGGTACGGTGTCCAGCGCGCTCAGTCGTGCCCGCGAGCGCGCCGCCCGTGCGCCCGCCAAGCGGCAGCTTCCGGCCAGGACCGGCATGGACAGGCAGGCTCCTGCAAAGCCCTGCAATGACCTGCAGGGCCAGGCAGCGCCCAGCATCCCGATGTTTGGGAACGCCCCTGCACTTCAGGACGCGCCGACGTCTCCGCGCGCCACCCACTCCCTTCGGCCCATGCCGAACGGATTGCCGGCCGGTCTCGACCTGCCGGCGGACACTCGCCGCACAGCGGCACTACTCGCTCAAATCAGGAGTTTGAATGATGAAGACGCCTAAGGAAACCAAACCCAATCTGATCGATCTCGTCGAGATCGGGTCCGATGGGACCGCGATCGGAAAGAGCACCTTGGCCAACCGGACCAGCCATCTGTACCGCGAGGCGGGTCGGCCCGTGACGAGGGTACGGATCGAGAGCGCCCGTCGCCGCGGACACGACAGCGGCTGCGCCGACACCGAGATCTTCATTGAGCTCGAAGAGTTCACCACCGCAGCGACGCGCACCGGAGGCTTGGTCGGGGTGCTCTCACCCTTGTTCGAGACGATTTTGCGGATCCCCCGAACCGGCGGCGCGGTCATCGTCGACTGGCCTGGCGGGACCGCCGCGCACCGGCTGGAGGTTCTTGCCGCAACGAACTTCGATGCGACACTTTCCGCGATGGGCATCCGGGGCATGTCGATCGTCATGACGAGTTGCTCCGCCGAGCACATGGGTCAAGCCGAACGCTATTTGAAGGGCCTCGCGAAGGTCGCTCCGAACCTCCCCCGCTCGCTCGGATTGTCGGGCCGCAACGGTCCGTTCGACTGGCCGGAGCAGTCCGAGCAGGCTGAAGCCTTCGTCCGGCTGAAGACTGCAGCGGGCGATATTCCCCGGCTATCCATCCCGCTTGTTGCAGGGCGCGCCCTGCAGGTGTGTTCGGACGCTGGCCTGGACATCGCCTCAGCGCTGATGCTGCCGTTCGATAAATTGGCGACCCGTCTCGGTGTGCACGTCTTCGCGGCCACTGCGTGTGCCTCCGAACTGGCCGTCTGGTGGAACGCTACGGGCGCCGAGCTCCGGAAGATGCTGGAGGTCAAGCATGAGGCGGCAGGTTTCCCCCAGTAGGCTCCAGGAGCGGGTCGCCTATCTCGTGCGGCGGCGGCAGTTGATCAGAGTCGAAGCAGCGATCTTCGCTCTGGACTTCTATCGTCGCTACCGCCGGCTTCCGCCGGGATACGTGACGGTCCTCTTGTCCAGGGGGACCGTCCAACGTATCAGGGTCCGAGGTGAGCTCGAACATCTCCTTGGACTTCCGGCTCTCAACAGGTTTTCCCGGGTCTTGTGGAGCCGGGTCATTGACCGTTGCCAGGGTACGCGAGACGTTGGATCCCAGGACATTAGTTGATCAAAGCAACTAATCGAGCCAGTGACATGGTAAATGGAGTACAATACTGATGATAGATCTCGACAGCTGCAGCGACTACATGTTGCTCTCTACCCAAGACGTGGCGGAGGCGCTGAAAATCAGCCCTGGCGCCGTTAGAAAGGCTGCCAAGGATGGGCGGTTACGCGCGATCGCAGGATTCCGTGTTTTGTACTTCCCCGCGATCGCGGTGCGTGCCTTCGCGCGCGGTGAGGCCGGCACCGCCGTACAGTTGGACGAGCAGCTCCGCTGATGGCGTACATCACCCTCACCAAAATCGGGAATTTCGGCGTGTGCCAGAACAAGGGCACGTCGAACTTCTACGTGTCTGCTTATCTCCCCGAGCAGGGGTGCATGGTCTACAGGTCGCTCCGGACCACGAACCTCGAAGACGCATGCGTTCAGGTACGCAGCCTCGTCGACCGTGGCGTGACTGGTGATCCCGCAGAGGCGCTGGTACAGAAGCCCCTCCGCACGGTCGCCGAGGTGCTCGATTTTTATCGCCCGACCGTTGACAAACAGGCGTCTGCGGAAACCGGCAGGGTCGCCATCGATCGCATGACACGCTTGATGGGCGGCCAAGCACTGCAGAGCATGGTCAAGTCGAATTTCGACGACTTCCGGGACAATGCCTTGAAAGAAGGTGTCTCGCTTTCCACCGTGCACAGAACTCTCACCGTGCTGCGCAGCGCCTGCAAGCTGGCGGCCAACGAGCGGTGCCTGCCGCGGCACCATGTTCCTGCAGTGCCCTACTACATGACGAAGAATCACGCACGCAGCGCGGAGCCAAAAGGCCGCGTGATAACGCCGCGCGAGATCGCCGCGCTGATCGACTCCCTCGATTTTCTGCATCTTCTGATCGCGATCGTTTACTTGCTCAACACCGCCAGTCGCGTCGGTGCAATCATCGAAGCAACCACCGCGCAAATCGACAGAATCTATGGCCTAATCCACCTCAACGCGAGGGACCGGGTTCAGACCGATAAATGGCGTCCCACGCTGCCCATCACCGCTACGCTCGAACCCTGGACGCGCGACCTGCCACCGGGATTTATCGTCAACTGGCGTGGTCAGCCGATAGGTGAAATCGACACAGGCTTCGCGGCGGCTTGCCACCGCGCAAAGCTGCCAGGTGGCGAAAATACGTATTCCATTCGGCATGCTCTCGGTCGCTACTTGCTGACGCAAGGCGTCGAGCCGCTTGAGATCTCTCTGTTTCTCGGTCACGTCCGGCCCCCGGATTCTATCGAAACGACACTCGTCTACAGCCCGTTCAGCCCTAACTACTTGCGCAGCGCAAAGTCAGCCGTCGAAGCCTTTGTGCGCGAGATCGCTTCGCACACGAAGCGCCATAACATCCTGTCCCCTCCATGGCTTTGAGGTACCGTCGATGACCACCGAGAAGATGACCACCCGCACAGAGAAGACTGAGCAGGCATATCGCAAACGTGCGGCGCAACTCGCCAATGCGGCCGCCAAGAAAGCAAAGCGCCCCGTTTCACCCACTGAGCTCGCTCAAAGCATGATTGAGCGCCGTCGGGAATTGTCTCCTTCGAGCTTCCGCCAGAACCGAGCCGCAATCACGTTCATGATGAACGAGACCGCCCTGAACCAGCCCGATTTGGACCCGCAAACGCGTGCGATGATCGCCTTGCTCAAGGATGTCGAATCTGTTGACAGGCCTGATGACGGGGCTCCGCGCACCTCGGCGCAGAAGCAGAAGCGTCTCGACGACGATCTGGACCGTATCAGCCACTTCGCACTGGCAACTACGAGCCCCAATGCGAGCACGTTGGTAGATTGCCTGACGGTAGGGTCGCTCACTGGCGCGCGCCTCGTCGAGTGGCCGACCGCGAAGTTCAGGCCCTCGAGCGACCCCGACTATGCCTGGGAGTTGACGCTCGTCAATGGCAAGGCCGGAAACGGCCGAGCCCATGGCGAAACCCGCGTGCTGCGCTGGGAATGGCTTCCCGAGGAACTCGTCGCGCAAACGAAAGCCTGGATCTTTGCCGCCCGCGAAGCGGCTGCCAATGGTGCGTATGAGACCCTCATATCGACCCTTGAGTCGCTAATGCGCCGGGTCACGAAGCAGCTGTTCCCCAAGCGCCTGCGCCGCCCCACTCTTTCGTCGGCTCGACACGCCGCCACGGCTCGCTGGAAGATGAATTACGCGGTTACCGCGCGCACCGCGGAGGACAGGGAACTCGGACTCGCAATCGTTGCGGCCCTGCTAGGCCACGCGACCGACGAGACAGCAACCAAGCACTACGCACGCGCTGGCGAGGCCGACGGTAGATTCCCGACCCCGACACCCGACCCGGCCGAAGTCGCACGTGTTCGCAAGCGCTACTCGACGGCACCGAGCAAGAAACGGGACAGCCTGAAGCCCTAAATAGTCGAACACACGTGGTAGCGGGGGTCCGCTACATCGTTAAATCCACTATTTCAGAAGCGCTGTTTTCTTATCGTCGGGCAGCGTAGCCGGTCCGGCTGCGCTTTTGTAGCCCGCCGAGAGCCGCCTGTTGTACGAATCGGGCGATGCTTCGATGCTGCCTAGCAGGTTCAAATCCCGGAGACGCAACCACCGATACCGACATTCAGTCTGGGTTGCGATCTAACCGACGGTTTCCCCTTGGCGATCGATGCGGCGCGAACTCTGAGAGATCCGGACCCTGACGCCCTGGATAGATCAGCTGTGCGACTTTAAGATAAGCGAATGGTCGTTCACGAAGGTAAGACCGCCACCCTCAGCGAGGCGCGCGTGGCAAGGCAGCTCGTGCGGGAGGCGCTGGCGGTTGCGGCCGGAAGCTACGAGCATATTCGCGAGCCATTTTCCACGAATTGAGCGCCTCCCACGGAGCCGCCGATCCGGTTCGGGGCTGCAAGGCCAATTCGTGGACGCCCCGGCGGCCGCCGTCACGTCGCGTTCATGCCTGCCCCGGGGATGCGCCTGGCGGCCGTTGTGATTGGGGATGCCCGCGTCGTTCAGTTGGCGCCTGATGTCGCTGTACGATTTCCGGCCGTTGACGAACTGATCGAAAATCGTCCGGATCACGGCTGCCTCCTCGGCGGAGCCGGGCCGTAGTCGAACGCGATCCGATTGCAGAGCCTTGAACTGGCCCTTTCGAGGAGGCCCTTAGGATTCTCGCTTTCGTCGACGATCAAGCGCCGAAGGCCGTAACCAACAGGGGCGCCGACCCGATATCCGAGGCTCGCGACCCGACAGTGTCCCGCATGCACCTTGACCGAGAGTTCTCGGCTCCACTCTGCAGCCATGCCGCGCTTCAGATTCTTCGCGATTCCTGAAACGAAGGTGCCGTCGTTCTTGAAGAGCTCTGCGCAATATTCGACCTGAACGCCGGCGCGTTTGCACAGGAATTCGTAGTAGGCACTCTCGTCGACATCCTGAAAGCGGCCCCAGCGACTGACGTCGTAGACGAGGATGTCGTCGTAGTCGGTTTGTCCGGACTGAACGTCCTCGATCAGTTCTATGAGACCAGGTCGTCCTTTGATCCGGAGGCCGCTGCGGCCCTCATCCGCATAGGTTCGGACGATGGTAAGACCGTTCGCGTCAGCATAGGCGGCGATGGCCGTCATCTGGTTCTTGATCGAGTAGCGCTGAGGCTCTCTCGACATTCGAACGTATTGCGCCGCCCGACGCGCTCGGATCCGCCTCGTCAAGCCTGTCCCTTTGGGAACAACGAGCCTTACCCATGCACCTCTCCTGCGACTTAGAGGTACCGCGCCAGCAAATACACCCCACGCGTTCTGAATAGCAATGCCGTTCGAACCGCACCGAGAGCCGGCTTCCTGGGCCGGGCGCTGCGCCCAGGCATGTTGTGCACAGCGCCGCGGGAACACGGGGAGAAGGACCGGACCAATCCCCACGCCCGTCAGCGCGCCGTCGATGTCGCCAGTCGGGATCCGCCGTGCGGATTTCCCCGGACGAAGCCGTCGCCGAGGTCTGCGAGGTGCTGAGTTTGATCGGCGAAACCTGCCCCCAATGCCCGCCGGAGGCCGGTTAGGCCTATCGCTCGGCGCGCGTAAGGTCTCTGAATAGTCCGATGTTCACGCGCATCCCCTTCCCGGGAGCGCTGTCCACAACGACTTCAGCCTTCGCATTCTCCCTCAACGTCGCGAGCATGAGCGCCGAAAGCTTCCCGGGCACCGGCCAGGTTGCGCCTTTAGGAAGTCCACTTCCGTCATCCGCCACCACGACCTTGTAGTAGCCGTCATGCTCCTGGAGGCATCTGACCGTCAATGTGCCGGAGTCGCGTCCGTCGAAGGCGTACTTGAATGCATTCGTCATCATCTCGTTGACGAGCAGCCCGATCGGCATCGCCACATTGATCGAAATCGGAGCCTGGTCGGCTTTGAGGTCCAGTCGAATGCCGTCGAGTCCGTGGGTCCGCGTTACCGCGGACGCGATTTGCGTAAGGTACTGGCCAAGATTGATGGTTTGACCGAGCCCGTCGCCGGAAAGTTCCCGGTAGAGAATCGCCAGCGACTCGATGCGTCCGGCCAGACGATCCAGCGCGGCCCGGTCGGCAGTGCTTTGATTGCGAATATCGAGGCGAATGAGAGCGGCAATCAGTTGCAGGTTGTTCTTTACCCGATGCTGCAACTCCTTGAGGAACAGATCCTTGTCGCGCAGTTGCCGTTCGAGCTCCTCACGCTGCGATCTGGCGCGCTCGGTAATGTCGATCAGCGCGACGATGCGATAGTCTTCCGTTTCGTCCTCGTTTTGGATCACGCTGGAAAATGCATCGACCAGCAGGTGCTTCGGCTGCTCGCGCTGAAATGTGCCGATGAAGTCATCGCAGTCGATCAGCGCCTTGACGAAGGAGACACCCGGCTGCCCTTCCAGCGTGAACGACGCCAGGACGGACCAACCTCGTCCCTTGATGTCCGAGGCGTTCTGCCCGGTCAGCTCCTCATAGGATTTATTCGCAAACACGATGCGCTGGTCTCCATTCACGATCTTGGAGACGATGATCGCTATCGGCACGTGGTCGAGAAAAAGCCTAAATTCGTGGGAGTCCATCGCGTGTGCGATGTCCAACGCGTCGAACAAATCATTGACTTGCTGCGAAGCTGACGCGGAGCCCTGTTGTGGGTCGCCCATATTGCCCGTCCTGATTGGTCGGCCTGGGATTGCTTCGTCCCGCTGCCTCGGCGGGGCGCAGAAAGAGAATGTAAGACGTTTGCGCAGCCGTTCCAGTCAAATCGTCCCGCCGCGCGCGATTTGCCTCCGCTGGGACCGGCGACGGTATCGCTAGGCCGACTTCCGCCGCGCCCCCGCCGTCGGCTTCTTCGCAGCGGTCTCCTTTGCGGCCGGCTTCTTGCCCTCAATCGACATCAGCATTTCCTTCTGCCCAGAAGCCGCCTTGCGCCCCTTCTTGGCAGGTTTGGCCGCCTTAGCCGGCGCGGCCTCTCTACCGACCGATCGGCGCAGCGCCTCCATCAGATCGACGACGTTGCTCGCGGCCGGCCGCTCCTTCGGCGTGATCGGCTTGCCGCTGCGCTTCTGGTTAATTAGGTCGATCAGCGCGGTCTCGTAGTGGTCCTCGAACTTCTCGGGATCGAACCGCCCCGCCTTCTGGTTCACGATGTGCTTGGCGAGATCCAGCATGTCCTTGGTGACCTTCACGTCCTGGATCTCGTCGAAATATTCCTGCTCGCTGCGCACCTCGTAGGGATAGCGCAGCAAGGTGCCGACCAGGCCCTTGTCCATGGGTTCGAGTGCGATGATGTGCTCGCGGTTGGTCAGCACCACCCGCCCGATCGCGACCTTGTCCATCTCGCGAATGGTCTCGCGGATCACCGCGAAGGCGTCGTGGCCGACCTTGCCGTCCGGCCGGATGTAGTAGGGGCGGATCAGGTAGCGCGGGTCGATGTCGGTCCTGTCAACGAACTCGTCGATCTCGATGGCGCGGGTCGATTCCAGCGCGATCTCCTCGAGGCCGCAGCCGACCAGGCGATCGCGGCCTGCGGCGGCGATGCACGGGAAGCCGTGAAGGCCTGATCGTCGCCAACGACTTCCTCGAGGTCCAGCTCGACTGGCTCCGGAGGAAGGTCTCGACTGGCCGCGCCCGGGGAAGGCCCCCAGGGGCAGGAGAGCAGAGGAGCGAACCAGATGACTGACGTGACGTACTACGTCGCCCTACCGTTCTTTTTCTCCGACGACGGCGCAGCCGCCGGCGAGGCGACCGAGTGCCAGCGCCAATGCCGCGGTCATTCGAGCCAAGGCGCTCTCCCGGAAGCCGGGCCACGTCGGGGCCGTCGCATTCTCCCGGACCGGGGACCGTCCAGTGGCGACTTCAGTGAGGCCCAGCTGATCCGGAAGTTCGGCGACGTACCCGACGATCTCAGCGCGCTGTGACCGGCACGGACCCGGATCATTCCTCCCCCGGGGGCGGCATTTCCGGACTCGAGCAGGTTCAGCGCGGTCTCGATCTGCGCGAGCAGGCGCTCGATTTCCTCGCGCTCGTTCGGTCCGGCACCGTTCTCCAGTCGCTCCATGAGCGCCTGCTTGCGCGCAAGCAGGTTGCGACAGCCGACACATCGCACCTCCCAGGTTTGGCATCTGCAATCGAGTTGGTGCTGCAATGACGAACTTGCCAGTCCCGGTTCTGCGAGGTCCAAAGCAGCCCGGGCCGATTTCTTCCGGACCGCTATTTCGCCGGCGGCCGCAGCGGGCCGTCCACCCACTTCCGGGCGGCCGGATCATGCAGCGGATCGTCGTCGCAATCGGAACAGACGTAGCGCTCGCCGCCTCTGGTGGTCTCGTCATGGACAAGCTTCATCGGCCGCCCACACTGCGGGCATGGCTTCCGGATTGGACGCAGCAGCGACATTTGGCTTCCCCCGCCTCGGCCAGCGTAGTGCCATTTGCCCGACGGACACAAGCGATCTCTTGACGTGACCCTCACCGACCATCGAAGATCGGCCGTCGGCGATGTTGTGGGGTGGCGTCATGGAAGAGCTTTACGTTGGCTTCGCGCAGCGGGCACGAGACTTGGCGGAGAAGGCGGACCCGTTCACACGAAGACGGCTGCTCGATCTAGCCAAGAGATACGACGCCAAGAGCAAACCTGCCGGAAGCACTAGGCCGCTGCCGCCGCCACGCACCACCCCGCCCTCGACGATCTTCTCCGGCAGCGGCGAAGCGTGAGAAGAGGTACTAAGGTCTACACCGACAAGTAGGGATTTCGGACCGGCCGGTGCCGGCCCGCGCCGGCTATTGGTTAGTTCGCGCGCATTGAGCGAATAGAGGCTCGCCCTAAACGGCTCGTGGAATGGCTCCGACGGGCCGTTTCATTTGACGCTACTTCCATTGATTTTCGGGGTCGCTGAGGGACCGTAGCGTGACGGGGCGAGTGAAATGAGTGAGGTCAGTTACTAAGGCGCGCTACCGTTCGTCATGGCGGAAGACGGCGTCGCATCCGGCAACGGATGGTCTGAATCTCCATGAGCTGGATTACTCGCGTCCCGCCCCCGAAATGATCTGGAATCCCGATCGCACCTCCCATCTCGTGCAAATTTCGCTCGGCTAGATTCAAATTTCCGATTACAGGACTCAACATTTACGTAACCGCAACCGACGGCCGCGAGGGGCGTTTAGGATGCGGGAGCGTGGATCATGTTCGGTCGTAGACCTCGCCCAGCGAGGCGTAAAGTCGAAACAGAGGCTTGGTTGAGCATCGAGGGCAGTTTCGCTGCGCGACGTTGCACGCTGCTCGACGTATCTGAGAACGGGGCGAAGATTGCCGTTTCGGATCCCCAGTTTGTGCCGCCGCAATTTCAACTGCGCTTCTCGCGCGGAGGGCCAGCGCGCGCCTGCAAGGTCCAATGGCGGAGCGGGAAATGCGTCGGTGTTCAGTTCGTTTGATTCTACGGCCCGGGGCTGGCCCCGAGAACCGAGCCAGTGTCTTTGCGCCTTGATTGCTGGGCGCCCCTGACCGGTCGGCTCGAACAAGCTTCGTCGTTTTCCTACAGTGCGGACATGGCTTCCGGATCAGGTGCATCTGGACATCTGGATTTCCTGCCGTGACTGGCTTTGCTCCGCAACAAGCGCGCTTAAGAGAAATCGCGGTGCGGGCGCAGCGAACGGATGCGGCCGTTCTTGGCCGGATTGAGCCGCGTCTCGCGGCTGGCCTCTGGTTAATGGACGATCACTACGATGCGTAAGATCGCGGACCCCACAATGAAACAACGCTTACCCGAACACCGCATCCTGGCGTGATTGCACCCCCCCATTAAGACCCGAGTGGGACCCCGCGCGAAAAGGAGCCTGAGCGCTTTCGCCATTCGAGTGTTGCGCCACTTCGACGGCACCTTTCCTGCGCCAGCTTTCGCCGCCCGCCAGAGGTCGTCGAGGCATACATTCCCGTGGCTATCCTCGTAAACGCGGTGGCCCCGCAGGACCAGAATCGTCGACTCGTTCAAGGTCGTATCTCCTGTGCGATACGACCACTCCGTGCTTGTGGATTTCTCCAGTGAGAGTACAAAGGCCTTGTTCAGGGGCTGTACCGCGCACGTTGTGGTCCAGATTTGAATTAAGAAAGGCGGTCACCCGGTGGTGCGGGGCCGCCTTTCGGCTTTCATGAGCCCAAATTAATTCCGACGGGAGTTACCGGATCGTTCCCCGGATCGCCGTTTCGAATCAGCGTGAGCACATAGGAGTCATTGGACACCCGGGTGCCAACTCGACGCAACGCACACCGTAGGCACTCCAAGAGTTACGAACAGGCACATGCCTGTAAACTGTGCGAATCTCTGTCTATTCTGGCTCACTTCGAGGAAATGTCACTCGGTCGCAACATCCGGGCCTTGCCGGGGACTAGGCCTTCGGGCGCTGCAGCATCTCCACACCCACGACGCGCAGTAGCTCCCGCACGTTCCGAACCACCAGTAATCGATAATTTGACTCTCACCGGCGCCGCGCTTCGATGGCGCCATGACGAAGGCAGAGAACCGCGCGGCCGCGAAGGCCTGGCACGAAGAGCGTATGCGCCAGCGTGCGGAAGAAGTGGCGGGCCGAAGCGGTCAAGGTCGAACTTATCGAGCTTGATCGGCTCCGCAGTTATCTCATCAAGAGCAGAACACTTGGCCATCCACGGCCGCTGATCGATGCGATCGACGACTATGTCGAGCAGATCACCGGAGACCGTACCAAGCTACACGCTCAGGACTATAAATGCGGATAGGCCCGCCGGCGTGAACCGGCGGGCCGCTCTCATTGCCTCAGCTGGAGCCGCTCCAGTCCATCCTCGATCATTCGGAGGTCCTCAAGTAAAGCATCTTGAGAGCGCGTCGGGTTCACGCCTGATGTGGACTGTAGCTGTTCGAGCAACCGGCGCCGAAGGTCTCGCATATTCTCCAAGGCTTGCCGGTCGCTCAGACGCCAGGACTTTAGGAATTCGCGCCAGTCGTCGTCCTGTTCGGTCATTGCAATCTCCCAAACCTGCTCGTCAATCGCAGCGCTGGAGCCGTTTCGCGGAGCGTTTGACGCGTTCGTCCGGCGCCGAGGTATTTCCCAAATTTCCGTATTTAAATTTTGTCCATATTGAATTTAGTTTAATGTTTGCTTTTTATATTTACTCCTAAAATTAAATAACATTCAATCGTGGGGCGAGATCGGACCCGACCTATATTGGGCCGCCTGCCGGATGGACTGGAGGGTATCGTCTCCAAGCACCGCGATCGGCCGTACCGGAGCGGAAGGCAGAAGCATTGGGTGAAGGTGAAGAACCGGGCTCATCCGGCAATGGAACGGGAGCTGTGATGATGGCTTACAAGCAAGGCGCACGCGAGGAGATGGCAAAGCGGCTCGGAGTGGCTTGGGTTGCACCTGACCGCGTCCACGGCATCCATGCGGGCGAGCCTTGGTCCGAGATGGCGACCGAGGATTTGCGGGAGCAATGGAAGACTGGCGCAGACCTTGAAGAACTCAGCCGCTACCTCTGCCGTGACTGGGAAGAAGTGGCGCGCAAATGCGCGGAACTCGACCTTGATCTCGTCCATCAGCCACAGCGTCGAATGGGCTTCTTAGCGAAGCAGAAGAACCAAGCGGCCAAGAAAGCGGCGAAAGGATCATGACAATGGCGTCTATTCCCGCCGAACAGATCGAAGCGAGCTATAACCTCGCAATGGTCGCCCTCGCCGATTACCTGACGCGGGAGTAGGACGCAGAGACGACGATTGAAAGGCTTCTTGGGATTCTCGACCAAGACAGCCTGCGGGACGCCATCACCGAGGTGATGGTTGACGCACATGTGCACCCAAGACCGCGAGAAACCCCGGAGCAAGGCTCATGACCGTTTGGATTTACGACCAAGGCGAGGACCTGAAGGTGTTCGCTAGCGCGGAGGCTGCGCAAGCTTGGTTCGACGAGAACGACCCCGAAGGCGTAGCGTTCGAATATGAGGTGCTCGAATGAGGCCATATCGGTCGCTCATTCGAGGTGAAAAGTGTTCCGGACTCCGCGGCTTATTTCTAGGAACGGGCTCGGAAAACTAAACGTTGTCGTGGCATGGAGGATGTTCCCATGCTTGCGTTTTGGTTACCGCTCATAATCTTCGAAGCGATGCTCGAAGTTCATAACAGCCACGGGGATGCAGCAGAGTTCGATTACTCAGTGATCGGCCCGCCAGCGTGGACCAGCGGCCTTTCTATTTAGCGGCCGCCCGACCTGCGATCAGCGGCGCGATCGCCGCAACGAGATCCGTCTGAAGCGCGATCAGACGCATGGTCGTATGGGCCGGCGATGGCACTGGCAATCGGAGCGACAAAAGAAATCGTGAGAGCAACGAGCAAAATACGTGTCATTCCAAACCTCCCTGAGGTTGAACGTGGGCACGATACTCGCACTTGAATAATCGGGACGGTAACGTCCCACCACGACATGACCTTTCACAAAAAACGCCGGCTGCGGGCCGGCGGTGTGCTGTGCTGCTAACTGTTACTTGCCTCGGCCGTCAGCCGCGCGGACCGGATTACCTGGGCGACCGGCGCCGGCGCTTCATTCCTGCATCTCGCCATGCCAGCGGGCGTCGTATTCCTTCTCAAGGGCCCTCAGCATTTCGGCTGAATGGAATACTGCAAACCTCAGCTGATCGTCCTCGACACTGGCGTCGAACATCACCTGCGCAGCGATGCCGGCCAAGCAGCACTCTTCTGATGTCGCTGAAGGGCCAACAGCGGAAATCGCGCTCATTCGATCAGCTCGTTGCGCAGATAAGTCCTTGGCTCATTTCGGCAGCCCGGGGCAATGTGCCAGCACGCCAGTTGATGGTCCTGCATGGTTGGAAGCTCCCACTGATTTCTAAAAGCGGATTAGGCTTTTTCGGACTTGTTCTGTTCTCATAGGACCAAATACCTTGACCTGCCGCACGGGCGTCACCGTGTTAGGAGAACGAATCACGGCGAGTTCCCGCTAAGCTCCGGTTCCATAGTTTGTGCGACCTCACAGGCGTGCTGGAGGGCGAGACATGGCCATCTGCTTGCGTTTGCAAACCGACAGTTGGCGCCAAGCAGATTGCCTGTATTACAAAGGCTTACGAGTAAACGTTGCGCAGCCTTTGTGTGAAGGATCGCGACGATCCGCTCACGGAGTTGGTGGCGAAGACAATCATCAAAATCGCTCAAAGCGGGATCAAAGACCCTGCAAAGATCTCAGCGCAGGCAATCAGCGAACTCGAAATGCGCGAGGAAAGGCCGGAGGTGGCCGGCGTCTTGACTGCGACGGGACTGCGAACGCCGGCGTCGGATGAGGACTGCGACGGCCAAGGAGCGGACGCACTGTATGCACGTTCGCTGGCTCCGCTAAGGCTGCGCCCTTCTCTTCGATCCGCAAGCTAACGCCAAAACAGCGCAAGCAGCAGGATGACAGGGAGGGGAATACCGAACAGCCACAATAGGGCACCTCTACCAAGTGTCATGGTATCCGGCCTTCTTCTACCTTGTGCGAACCAAAACGCGAATGCCTCCGGAGTTCCTGTCCCAGGAACGGAAAATTCGAGGGAGCGTTGGAACACGAAACAAAGTTCGTGGAGGAACTCGCTATGGGCACACGTACAATAGCCAACCCGTTCTTTGGTTGGACCTGGTCGGCCGTACTGGCCGGAGTATTTACGTCAGTGGTCGTCCAGATCTTGCTGACCATGCTGGGCCTGGGCGTCGGTCTGCTCGCCATCGACATTCCCACGGCCTCGTCGGCGCCTGCTGGCGCCAGCTGGGCCGCTTTCGTGTGGTGGGCAGTGTCGGGAATTATCGCCGCGTTTCTTGGCGGTGCGGTTGCCGCAGCCAATTCGCCGGACCAGACCGGGCTCGGCCGCGTCGGCCACGCACTTGCCGCTTGGGCGGTCGCGACCGTCGTCGTGGTTGGTGCGGCAGCGATGATGCCGGCGTCCGCGACCAGCATCGCCAGCAACCTGGTCGGTCCGTCATATACAGCCAGCGCCCGCGTCGCCTATTGGTCCAACAACACGGGACGGGACACTGTCGGTGCAACGGGCCGACCTGCGACGCCGGCCCAGATCGATGCAGCTCGCAAACACTTCGCGTATGTGATGTTTGCAAGTTTCTGTTCGCTTCTCCTCGGCGCAGGAGCCGCCTATGCCGCCGGCATGGCGACAACAGCCCAGGCGGTGAAGGAAACAGCACGACCGGTGACGTGACCACAAGTCTAGCCGAATGGCGGGGACGTGAAGATTGCTCGCCTTGGTCGCGGCGAAAGCCTGCCCTCCGCGCGTCGGGCTCTAGCGTGACGGCCTGCCTCGCTTCGCGACATCGGTGTTGGAGCCGGCTTGTCCAGCCGTAGCTCGCGCGCAATGGCTGGTGGGCGCTCACGGATTCGAACGACGCAGGCGAACTGCTAGGGACTGTCCTTGATTGAATCAAAGGGGCGCTCAGTCGGACCATTGTCGAAGCCGTGAAGCAGAGCGAGGTAAGAGAGCCAAGACCGTCCCGGCTCGAAGAGGCGCGGCGGGTCATTGAGGATTTCGCCGCCGATCTCTCAGGCGTCCCTCGCGAGCAACTATCAACGATCGGCTGGGTTACAGCACCAAACAACCCCTGAGGTCGCCATGAACAAAGATCCCCCACTGACACCGGACGATTTCCCAATCGAAGTGCACAGGGAAAAGCTCAAGAACCAAAAAGGCGAGCCGGTCGCCTCTGCCGAGACGGAACAGCTTGCGGAGGAGATCACTGAGGGGCTCAACGAGCAAGCCTATCAGGAAGAGCAAGATCGTTGGTCGGCTTAGAAAGCTCGTGTGGCCGAGCCTTTGACTACGACAAGTGATGCAGACCGTGCAGAAGTACATCAACATCGCCGCTATAATCGCGCTCGCTGGTTGGTGTGGCCTCTGTTTCAAGATGGGCTGGTATTGATGGAACGGCTTTCGCCGCTGTAGACCACATCGGTCCCAGCCTGGAGGTTTTTCAGGATCGAAAAACGAGCTGGGACCGAGGCTCTGCTGCTGTCGATCGGCAAACGCTTGGTTCATCCAAGAAATTCTTCCGAATCGGGGAGTTCGCTGGTGGGCTTCGGGGCTTTCGCAACGTGCGAGGCGCGCCGTGACCCCTTTCCCGGTCTGCGGCGTCGAACTTGCGGACCGCATTTCTCGATGCGCGTTCACTCGTCCGGAAGCGAGAATTGCGGGAACATTTCGAGCCGTCGAATCGGCTCATGGCGGGCGGTGCAGACGTGCTGCCATTGCTCGTCGGACGCCCTTAAGCAACCGGCCGTGAGCTCAGACGCTATTGCTCGCGGGCGTATCGCCGTTTCCGGTCACACCCGACAAGCAAACTATTTGGCTGCCCGCTTGGACTTCGCATTCGGGCCAACAGCAGTCACCGTCAGCATTTTGGTTAATCGTCCCTGAGGGCCATCCGAGCATTGGATCGTGAAGTCGTGAACCGCTGAAAGGCCCGTGGTAAGTTGAAGTTATGCTCAGCCCTGAACCTCCGGTACGAGACGTACCGAAGTCGCTCACCGACGATCAAATTGCTTCAGCACCGCTCATCGTCAATGGCCTGACGGTCCGACCGCGCAAGCAAGTGAACCCGTGGCTCTGCGCACTTTGTCTACTGCCGGAGTTCGTGGCGCTCCCCGTTCTTGCCGGTCTCGGCATGCAGCGGCTGCCGCGATACCTAGTCACCCAGCGGAAGAAGGCTAGCTAGGCGTGACTTCCGCAACGGGTCAAAAGCGCCGGTTTGAACGGCGCCGTGTCACTTCCGGTGTGCCCCGATCAAAAGACCATATCTGAGCCAAACCGAACTTCGCCATCGGGCCCATGAGCGGACGGCCGCTACCCTGATCGCTGCGCGAGCGAATGCCCGAGGAAAAAACGCATCATTTCCCTCGTTGCGTCCGGTCCTTTCGGATCAGTGTAGGAGCCAGCAGGGCTGCCTCCGGACCATGAGTGTCCTGCGCCGTGGATATTCCAGTGCTCCAATATTCCGCGCCCGCTCGCGTCGCTGAGGATCGTGCAGGTGTAGGCATGGCCTCCAGGTACCTGGCCGCGGTCAATTTTCTTTTGCAGCCGCATGGCTCGTACAGACTGCTCAAGAATTTGATCACCATTGTTGGGATGAACGATTGTGTCGTGATCGCCGTGAAAAACAATGGTCGGGACAGGCGGCCCGTCACCAACAACAGCCCAGCGATTGGATCCCCCGCCTTGTCGCATGGCGACCAACGCAGAAGGAAGGTCAGTGGCGGCGCCGCAAGCAAGTCCAGAATGTACGCCAATTGCTGCGTACAGATCTTTATAGGTGTTACCCATGACAGCAGCAGCGGCAGCTCCGGCCGATAGTCCACCGACATAGACACGATCCTTATCAACCGGAAAATCGCGCATGACCTGACGAGTGATCCCCGCAATGATCGAGGGTTCACCCCTGCCCCGCTGCTGGTCGGCTGCGCGAAACCAATTCCAGCATTTCGCGCGGTTTGCCTCGCTGCGCTGCGCCGGATAGACCACAAAGCAGGTTTTTTGCTCAGCGATGAAGTTCATCCTCGTACCAGCGGCGAAATCGTCCGGGGATTGGGTGCAGCCGTGCAGCATCACGATCAAGGGAAGGGGTTGGTCCTTATGGCGGCTCGGGATGAAGAGCTTGTAGGCACGACTTCCCGCTGGATTGCTGTAGCTACCTTCGATGAATCGTGTGCCGTCAGGCACGACATCTGCCGGCGAGGGCGGCTTGCGCGCAGTTACACCCCGCAATGCAAACCCACCGCGCTGCGTTGCGCGGTCAAGCAACTCGCCGAGCATGTGGGCTTGCGCCGGCATCACGTCCGGCCCGTTGTTCTCCTCGATAACATTGGCCTGCCCGTCGATGATTGTCGGCTCTTCAAGGGTGGGCTGGGCATTGCGCGAATTCGGGCCTGGCGCACCTCCGCCGCGCAGCATGCGTTGCAGCAGTGCGGTAGCCTCGACGAGCCGACCAGCGCGCGTCAGGCGCGTGGCTTCTCCAATCAAGTCCTGTCTCAGCATCGTGTTCACCGCGTTCTATCGGCGAGGGCGGCCTTGACCGCCGGACTGGCCTGCAAAGCGCCCAGGACGTAGACCGACGCAATCGCGGCGCGAGCAAGCTCGGGCGTGACATCTTGAGCGATGCTAGCAAGGCCCAAGACGTTGATGTGGAGCATTTCGCGGGCTTGCCGCGCCGCTTCGAGATCTTCGCGGCTGAAGTGCCTCAAACCCAGATCCAAGCTTTTTCGGGTGGCGGACTTCTTCAGGATGTCGGCATGCCGCTCCAACTGGTTGCGGATTGCCGTGCGGATGAAATCGGTGCGGTTCGAATAGAAACCCTCCTGCACCATCAGGTCGACCTGACCAAGATCGACATAGCCAAGATTGATGGTGATTTTTTCGCTGTCCGAAGGCTTCGGCCGGAGTTCGCGAACGTTGTCTGTCATGGGCAAACTCCATCCAATCACCATCCGAATAGATGGTCTATGGATGGAGAGAACATTTGTCAAGTCATGGGGTCCGTTTGCCGCCTTCACATGCATGGGGGCACGATGTTTCCGGCTTTCACGATCAGCGACACCTAATAGAAGGTCCGTTGGCGGCCTACTGGATTGCTGGTTACGGGGCCGCTGAAGCGCGCGTGCAGGCAGCTACCACGATGGCGAAGAGATTCGTGCTGCGAGGAGACAGGCATCACCGTCACATTCCCAAAACCGCTGACCTTCAGGAGCGAAGGCCGCCGGCTCCCATGTGCGCCGCGCGGCCCGAAGGGAACGCGCCCTCCCGTTTTCCGGAGAATGGAACGCCATGGAGGTGGCAATCACCGTCCTGCGGTCGGGCCGGGTTTGCTCGAACAGCCGTTTCAGGGCATGGGCAGCAACGAGGCAGCGACCGTGACGAGCAGAGCATGATTGCCGGCGCGATGTAGGGTCTCTTTGCGTCCAGGCGACGCAAGCCAAGCGACGGCTGCCGGCGGCACAGGACCTTCTCGTTGCCCCCAAGTCAGAGCGCGGGCGACCACCTCCGTCCCCGGTGCAGTGTTGCGGGCAATGGGTGCCGTCACGCCATCCGGTTTAGTCGGCCGGATCTTTGACCAGAAACCTCCGCCTCACGTTGACGCGACGCGCCGCTAATCCAACGCTTCAACATGGCTCACGCATCGGAAGGTAAGTACCTCGCAACGCGCCGCCCGTCACCAAGGTCCTTCCCGACGCTACTTACGCCGCCTGTTCGTGCGCGACGTAATCCATCGTGACCTTCGCCACATTGGCGTCGATCCAGGCGGCCATACGCTCCTCCTCGTTCAAGGAGGCCTCGAGCGGAGCGCGGGCGGAGTCCATGCCGGCCGCCGGGCAAAGGGTCAGCAGCGACTTGTAGGCGGCGATCTCGAAATGCTCGAAAGCGTTGTTGGCGAAGGTATTCTTCAGGATCTCATCACCTGCCATCGAATGAGCCATCGCCATAGTGTTCGCCGCGAGCGACTGCGCCGTATCCTTGAGGGTGGAGGTGCTCTCACCGCATGCTTCCAGACATTGCTCCAGCCTCTTCAACTGCTCGTTTGTCTCTTGAAGGTGGGCGGCGACCTTTTGCTTCACCTCCGGGTACTCGTCCAGGCGCTCGGATTGCCGTTCCATCAGTTCGCGCGCCTGGATCTCCATCGCGTGCGCGTTCCTCAAGCCGACCACGAATATGTCGCGAGCCGTTTGTGTCATCTGTTCCTCCGCTGGTTGGTGAAGGCAAGAACATCGGGTGCGGAGCTACGTTCCTAAACGCGCGCGGCTGCGGCGACTGTATGCACCCTCGGCATCCATACCGCGACAGGAACAAACGGCGCGTTCGACGTGGTTCCGGGCCACATCGCTATTCATCAAGGATGAGGCCGTCCATGTACCACCACGTCAAGAAGCTGAAATTCACCGTCCGCGTCGATGAGCCGGACCCCCGCTTCGGCAACATGCTTCCCAAACAGTTCGGCGGCGCCAACGGCGAACTCGCTGCCGCGATGCAGTCTTCCATTCAGGGCCTCAACTGCGAGGATCCGGACCGCAAAAACTTCCTAGTGGACATTGGCACGTAAGAACTCAGTCCACTTGAAGTGGTGGGCACGCTGGCCCGCATGCACGTCAAGCCATCGAAGTTCGACCGTCAGGCCGCGGAAGCCGACCCGCTGATCGCGATCGGGGGTGAACCTCTTCAATTCGCAAGGCAACGCCTTGACTAGCATTTTGGTGGGCTGCAAGGCGACGTTGCAGGCGCGCCAGCTGTCGTCGGCGGGCCTCGCGCGAACCTCTCGGCGTCGTTCAGTTCGTGCGAGGGGACCTTGTCGCTTTCGTGAGGACTGAAATTGCTTCTTGTCATTAGCTTTCGCCGCGGCACGGAAGATGCGCGCTCTCCGCAAAAGCGGCCTACTGTGTCCGATCGTTCGCTCGAGACCCCTGGACTGCAAGCTCACCTTAGCCTTTCGGGCAGGTGGGCTTCTTGTCTTTATTTCTGAACTTTTTGCGTGTGAACCACCCACACCGGTGGTCGACCGGCACCCTAGACCTTGATACCCTACCCCCTCCATTCGTATTGAAAGCGTCGCCCGATTAGGAGAACGCTCGGGTCAAGCTGCTCTGCTCCCAGGACCATACGGTTTGGCTTGACTTGTGCTGGTGGGCTTAGGAGAGCAAGGCCCGAAAATCCTCGCGATATGCAAAAGATAAGAATCACAGCGGCCGTGTGATTGAATGACAGCATCAGTCTAATCATATGAATTGAGATGCTCGGACCTAATGTATTTTCACCTGAAGAGCTGTGGTTGCTTGGAGAGATTTACAATCTCGCTTCCAAGTCGAACGCGCACCCATCGGAATCGGCGGTAGGTAGCTCTCAACCTGCTGCATCTCAACTTGCGAGTCGAGCGTGACCTCCTCAACCTGGAGCTCGGTGCGGCCGCCAGTTTGTGCTAGCTTTTACATTGCGCAGTGTGCACGAACGACGCGCGCTGCTGTCGACTAACCTAGACCAGCACACACGACACTTGCCTGCCTCATCGAGTGCCTGCTCCGAGGCAATGAAGCCGCCATTCTCGCACGGTGATTGCCTCGGAGCTCCTACTGCTATATGACTGAGCACCGGGCTTCTGCCGCCCTCAATGTCACGAGCGCTCGCCATTCTGAATCGAGCTCGCCTCAGTTGTTCCTCAACCTGCAGCAGATTCTTCGCCTGTTGCCGCTCAGCGGACGATGCGACAGTGGCGGTCCCGAACCTACGGAGGCTAGAGCCGACATCGATTTATGAGCTTCATGGCCCTGACCGGCCCGCGCCAACCGAAACTCGAGCTTTTTGTCTTTGAGCGCGTTGGTAGCATCAAAGAACTTTTCCAATTGCTTAATCGCAGTCGCAGGTAGGTTACGAACGTCCGGCAAATCACCGGCAAAGAAAGAGTGACGCGGCACCGCAACAACTCGGTCGTTCCTCTTTTTCTTGCGCTCGGTCACCTGAAGGACCTTGAGAATGCCAATGGGCCTACACCTAAGGACCGTGCCGGGATACGTAGCGCCGTCGTGGATCACCAACACGTCCAACGGGTCGCCATCATCAGCTAGAGTGGATGGGATAAATCCCCAGTCGTAAGGATATGTTAAGCCAGCCATCAATGCCTTTGATAGCGTAAACACCCGCAGCTTCTTATCAAACTCCAACTTGCAGCAACTCCCGCGAGGAGTTTCAACGACGGCGAAGATATTCTCTTTGTCGGCCCAAGTCGGCAGCTTCAAGTAATTGGTCATCGCAGCTATCCTGGTGTTTGCAACGATCCTGTCGACTTCCGGGTTCCTATTCGTCCAAGACACGGGCCCGGGGCATGTAACCAAGCGAGATGCGCTGAGTGTTCTGCCCCTACCCCTCCGTCCTGCGTGCCATTGGCAAGACTTGTCGCCAGCTGGGGCTCCCTACCGCGTTCGGGCCTTCATTTTTGGGCGACTCACAAAGTTGAATGCACTAGGGGATGTTCTCGGGAAAGAAATGGCGGCCAGGTAGCCACAGAGCGCTCGCTCCCAACTCGTGCTCGATCTGAAGACCTCTACGTTGGGCCGACGTGGTTGACTCCGGACGTCTGATCCTCCCGCGAGCAGCCGCACGCATGTCTCCACTTTGATGGAGATCGCCTGGTGTTCGGCAGAAGAACGACCCCAGGCCTGGATCAAGGACCCAGGGCTGGGGCCGCTCGGGCTATGGACTGGATAGCCGTGCGCCTAAGCGCATGTCCCTCAATGTGACGGGGCGGCAAGGGTTGCGAAAGCGGCAACGAAAATTGATGAAGGTCCAAAGTATGTTAGGAATGTCCGGCTGGCGGGTTAGCTTAGGTTAATTCTTGGGAAGCTAACCTTCGGTTCCTAGACGGAGACTTTAAAAGGTTGATCTGAACCCCAGCCGAACGGGCAAATCAGAGACTGTTTATTTCGAGCTTACCGATCTTCGCGATCACAAGTGCGCTGTTCCTCAGGGACTTCCGGTTCGGATCAAAAACTGTCGAAGCACCGGACTGTGCGGCAGGACAGCTCTGGGGCAGAGGAAGACATTCCGACAAAGTAGGGTCGCCGAGGACGCATTCTCAGTCCGAGGAAAGTTTGCAAACGTCACCTGGCTTGAGGTTGACTTCTTCAAAGATTCTTTGCTGTTTTTCAGAAATAGTAGTAGGTAGAACTTGCGCTGTCCAACCTTCTGGCACAGCTGCGAGGACCAGCGTGGCCGCCTGGTTTAGCTTAGCAAGGGCAAGCCATATCTACGTCGCTGACCTTGAATCCGAGGTCATCTCGACGATAGTAAACTCATGACCGAACGACTCTGCCATGAAGGGTCAACGCGCCCCAGGGCGACGTTGCTGGCGGGCGGCTTTAGTCCAGGCGATTGTAGCCACTCGCTCATGTGCGAGCCTGTCTCGCATTGGCGAGCCTTCCGAATGACCTGCTCGCGTAGACGCGCGGGCCAGTTCTACGAAGCCAAACTTTTTGTCCAGCTTGAACCAAGACACCCGACCTGAGACGTCATCTGAATTTCAACGCACCAAAGCTTGGGAGGAAAGGAGTGGGCAAGCTTCGGTAGCACTTCGCCAAACTAACTTACCCATTTTCATTTGTGAATGAGGTCACCCCGTATTACCGTAGGGAACCTGCAGAGGTGAGCGGCCAGATGAATCTTGAAGACTTGTACCGGCTTCTGCGCAGCGAACACGTCCAGGCGCAAGGGATCGTCGATACCCTCGAGGAACCCCTGCTGGTGCTGGATCAGGGCGGGTGTGTTCTGACGGCCAATCGCCGGTTTTACGAAACCTTCAGGGTCGGACGGGACGACACGGTGGGACGCAGCCTGTTCGACCTCGGCAACGGTCAATGGGACATACCTGAACTAAGGCGCCTCGTCCGCGAGATCATTCCCCGGTCTACCGCTATCGTCGGCTACGAAGTGGCAGCCAATTTTCCGACCATCGGGCCCGAACAATGCTGGTCAGCGCCCGTCGGCTGGTTCACCCCGATAACAATAGCACCAGCGTACTGATCCTGTTTGAGGACGTGACCGACCGGCGGCGTGGCGACGCCCAAAGAGACATTCTCCTCGCGGAAACGCGCCACCGGATGAAGAATCTTCTCGGCATCGTGCGTTCTCTTGCCAATCAAACCGACGTGGAAGGCCGATCGGCCAAAGACTACCGGGAGGCCTTCTTAGGCCGATTCCAGGCCGTGGCCGAAGCCGAAACCCTCGCACTGGCGGGGAGCTCGGAAGCCGATTTGAACGCCTTGGTGGAGCAGGCATTGAAGTCGGCCGGTCCAGAACGATGCCGCATCATTTCCGGGCCGCCGGTGGTTCTCAAGCAACGCCAGACCGTGCCGATGAGCCTCATTCTGCATGAACTCGTCACCAACGCCTGGAAGTATGGGGCCCTCTCTCGCACTGGCGGGCTCGTCCACTTGAGCTGGCGCACCGCAGAAGAGAACGGAAAATCCCTCCTTCACATCGACTGGCGAGAAGAAAACGGCCCGCCAGTGACACCGCCAACCCGCTCCGGGTTCGGCTCCAGGTTGATTGACCTTAGTGCGATGCTAGGCTTACGGGGCGCCGTGGAACTGAAGTATGAGGCAACCGGTTTACGAGTTCACATCACCGCGCCTGTGGAGGCTTGAACCCCGGGGACGCATTGTGCAAGACGCTCCCCGAATATTGGTTGCCGAAGACGAGTACCTCATCGCGTTGGAGCTCGAGACTCAGCTGACGACTGCCGGTTATCGCGTGATCGGGCCGGCATCCGACGTCGACGGGGCACTGGAGCTATTGAACGCCAGCCGTCCTGACGGGGCCATCCTCGACGTCAATTTGGCAGGGGAATGGGTCACTCCGGTCGCGCGAGAGCTAAAGGCGATGTCCGTGCCCTACATTCTTGCCAGCGGCCGACTTCGAAGCCCATCCTATCCTGCGAGACGCCGTCAACGTCGGGAAGTCGTGGAGGCCCGAATTTCTCCTCAAGTCTCTTCGCGACGCACTAAACGGCGTGTGAGCGGCATCGCCGGAAGCATCAGGAAACGGACTGGCTTGCTGACCTTCGGCAAATGGCACATTGTTCTCGCGTCCCAGTTATCTTGTGATAGCGGAGGGCACCGATGAAGAGCATTCTGATAGTGGAAGACGAATATTTCCTGGCTGACGATTGTGCCAGGGTGATCGAAGCTACGGGCTTGCACGCGCTGGGTCCCTTCGGCACGCTCGCTGACGCGGAGCCGTATGTTGCCGAAGCGGACGGCGCTGTACTTGACGTCCGACCTTGCCGGGGAGATGGTCTTTCCCTGCTGGAGAAACTCCTGGCGGCGGGCAAACCTGTTGCTTTGCTGACGGGCTACGACTCAACTTCTATTCCCTCCCGCTTTGCCAGCTTGCCGATTTTCGTGAAGCCGGGAGACTGCGGGCCGGCAGTAGAGCTGATCGCGCATGAACTTGGAATGAGCTGCGTTTCCGGTAACCGCCAGGTGACGTCCGACCTGCCGCCGGCCGCCGCCCTTTCAGGTAAATGCCCCGAGACTGATCGGCGGTCACCGCGGCCCCAGCCCCGCAGGTGACAGGCGGGAAACTACCCGGAAGCGTTTTGGTCCGAAGTTGAACTTATAACCGACTGGCGATCCAACCAATCCGCCCAAGCTTTGTACTCACTAGCCATTTGCAATAATTCCAGCTTAGCCGCCGGAGTCGTTGTTATAGCTGCCTGGTGGCGGCAGAGCTTCCCAAGCGAGCGGTATGATTCGGATCGAGGGTTCATCACGGAGAACTCTGATCCCGTGTGACCCCCGCGTCCATCACTTGTGTTACAAAGTGAACACTTCAATGAAGGGAACGCCCCGCGGGCTAATTCGTTCAGCCTGAGGCAGTAAGTTGCTCTCCCTGGATCACTGGCATCAGCTTGCCTGCGTCGTACTGTTCGCTCGCGATCTGCTCGATGGTCCCCCCGATGCCGTCTAAACGTGCTGGCGACGTCATTTGCATCGGGTCCGTCTGACGCCGCGCGGTCACGCAGGGCAGACCATTCCTGCAGACGATCCGGTCATCGCCCCTGAACATTGCGAACAGAACAGCCTCAGACTCGCCTCTTCGAACCAGCCGGAAGGATCAGGGACAAGGGGCATCTCAGATCTCCCTCTCCCGCCGGTCGGCAACTCTCGGCTTTGCCCATCACCCTATTGGCTGCAGAGAGTGTCGCCACTGATGACGTATCCCACTGTAGGGGACTGGTTGAAGTCTGCTTAGGGTCAATCACGACGGTTTCGCTCGGTTTGAGTTAGGTCCGGCCTGCCCCTGATAGCCGACATAGCTTCGACCGTGGGTTGAGGCGGGAATGGGGCAGTAGGAGACCATCCTTGCCACGAGTACGGCTCATGTGGTGGTCACGCTTCATTTGACGCAGGCCTGTAAACCTTCCTGGCTTGCGGTTGACTTCTTCAGAACTACAGGTCCTGCTTTGGGGGCTCTCATGCTGGGGGCGCTACGCCAGGAGGCGTCCATGGGTAACGAACTCGTCGTTCGGAAGTCCAGTCTTCCAGCTTCTCAAAGGACCCATCGAGCTGCCCAGTACGTTCGAATGTCCACCGAGCGACAGCAATATTCGATCCAGAACCAGGCTGCGGTGATTGCTGCTTACGCGCATGCCCACAACTTGACGATCGTCCGAACCTACCGAGACGAAGGCGAAAGTGGCCTCCTGATCAGAAATCGAGCCGGTCTAATTCAACTCTTGCAGGACGTACAAGCGGGAGAGACCGATTTCGCTCATATCTTGGTCTATGACGTGAGCCGCTGGGGCCGCTTTCAAGATGCGGACGAAAGTGCGCACTACGAGTTCATTTGCAAACAAGCCGGCATCAGAGTGGCCTATTGCGCGGAGCAATTCGACAACGACGGAAGTATGCTCGCCAGCATCGTCAAGAACATCAAAAGAGTCATGGCGGCGGAGTACAGCCGAGAGCTTTCGGCCAAGGTTTATGCGGGCCAATGCCGATTTGCTCGGCTCGGTTACAAACCTTGCGGCAAAGTTGGTTATGGCCTGGTGCGAGAGCTTGTTGACGAAAAGGACCAATCAAAGGGCATCCTGAAGAACGGGGATCGCAAGTATCTCACCACCGACCACATTCGGGTTCGCCCTGGCGATCCGGGCGAAGTCGCAATCGTGAGATGGATATTCACCCGCTTCTTAGAGGTGAAATGTGAAACTGTGGTGGCATGGGAGCTCAATAAGAATGCGGTGCCGACTAAAACAGGAAAACCTTGGACACGGGTTATGATCGGAGCCATTCTCCGAGACGAGACTTACATAGGCAATCTGGTTTTCAATCGGCGTTCGTGGAAGTTGCGTCAAACCCGCAAGTATAATCCTCCTGAGGAGTGGATCCGCGCTGAGAGTTGCCTTGAGCCGATCGTCGATCGCGACATCTTCTTGCAAGTAAAGAAATTCATCAGGAGCGCCGTGTTGATTTGTCAGAAGAGGAAATGATCCTTCGCTTGCGCCGAGCTCTGCTCGAAAATGGCCGCCTGAGTATTAGCATCATCGACCGCACGCCGGGCCTGCCCTGTGTTGCCACATGTCAGACTCACTTTGGCAGCATTCGAAATCTTTATCGGCTGCTCGGTTACACACCGAAGCGAAATTACGAGTTCTTGGAATCGCGTCCCATATGGTCTGAGCAGAAAACGCGTCTTGCATCTCGTATCAGTAACGCCGCGGTACGCGTTGGCTATCGCACGAGCACTGGCGGATGGACCGACTCTTTGCGCGTGAACGGTACCACATGCATTTCAGTTAGGGCGGCACGCTGGACTCCTCCGCAGGAGGAAACGCATGCTCCACATTGGACCATTCAATGCGACTCTCATGTGCCCGCGGGATGGATCGCGGCCATCCGGCTTACCGAACACAACAAAGGCGTTCTCGATTACGTATTGCTGGCCACCGACGGTAGAGTGAAGAGAACCATAAGGTTCACGGATTCCGCTCGCAAGCGCCACGATATCGCTTGTTTTGCAACAGCTGATGCTCTGGTCAGAGTGATCATAAGGTGGCTAGCCAAGAGAGTGCCTTCCCGAGCCAAGCACACGCCGACGAGCAGAGAAGCGAGAAAACGGCAGCCAGAATCCACGAGCGGCCTCGGGCGGCGCTGATCGACCGCAGATACAGGAACGCGCCTAAGAGCGGGCCGTAGTTCCTCCTGAAGTCTCCGTTGAGCCTTGCGATCTTTGAAAGTTCAGAAGTTTCGACCTTGTCGGCCATGGCGCTGGTCCTCTCTTGGTTGGAGCCAGCACCCTATAAACTCCTGTTTTGCCCGACGGAGCAAGCGAAAATTCGGTATATCAGCAAAACCGCCCACGTGACGTGCAGCGCTGTCCGTGGACGGTAACGCAACTCGGCCGCTCTCCGTCGAAGGATCATCTTGACGAAGTTATGGAGGTCCAGTCGGGCGCCGGCCCCAGCCCTAGCGGCTTCTCTCAACGGCGATTCGGCACGATCATGGCAACATGTCAGCCGCCCGCATTATCAAGCCGCCGCCCATGTCGGGCGGTGACCGCAAATACTACGCCCGCGAGATTCACAAGGCAGAGGTTACTTTCGCCAATCTTGTCGAACAGGCGGCCATAGCTCACGCGGCGGCCGACGCCGCACGCGCCCAAGCCTACGCCCTAGCCTGCGCGGCCTGGAACACGGCCCTCTTCATTGGAGAACTGGACCACGCTTCACCCACGATAGCGGCGGCAATCGCCGGGGGATTCTCACTCCTTGAGGTACGCTGCGAACACAGCAAGCACACCGAGATGATCGACCTTGCCTTAGTCGTACAGCCGCGCGACCGGCAGGTCGCGCAGATGCGCAGCTATTTGTACTGTAGCCCCTGCCAACGGACTCTCGGCAAGAAACGCCGGCCCGATCTGATCAGACTGCATCCGGGCCGTGATCCGCAGCCCGCAGCACCATCACGTCGTACGAAGAGAGCCTCCTAAGGATGTGCAACCTTTACAGCATCACGACCAACCAGGCCACGATCAGCGCGCTGTTTCGCGTCGTCAATCAATACGTCGGCAATTTGGCGCCGATGCCGGGCGTTTTCCAGACTACAAGGCGCCGATCGTCCGGACTGGTGCGGACGGCCGCGAACTTGCGCTGGCCCGCTGGGGAATGCCGTCATCGGCACAGGCCCTCGTGGAAGCGACCAAGAAGCACGCCACGAAACTCGAGGCTAAGGGCAAGACTGTGGACTTCAAGGAGTTGCTTCGGATGGAGCCCGATTCCGGAACCACCAACATCCGTAACGTCGAGTCGAAGCACTGGAAGCGGTGGCTGGGCCCTGAGCACCGATGCGTGGTCCCGTTTAACTCGTTCAGCGAGTTCAACAAGGCGGAAGGCGGCGACATCTGGTTCGCGCTCGATGAGAGCCGCCCGCTTCTGTGCTTCGCCGGCCTGTGGACCAACTGGACATCGGTTCGGAAGATCAAGGAGGGTGAGACCACCAACGATCTATTCGCGTTCCTGACGACCGAAGCTAACGCCGAAGTCGGCGCCGTTCATCCCAAAGCAATGCCGGTGATCCTGACGACACCCGATGATTCGAGACCTGGATGAATGCTCCCGCGGACGAAGCGCTGAAGCTGCAGCGTCCGCTTCCGGACGGTACGCTGCAGATCGTCGCTCGCGGGGTGAAGGAAGACGCCGCCAAAGGAAAGGATCATCCGATGACGGGGTGAGCTCGTGCCAAGGGTATCTATTTCGACCTCAACCGCCGTTCTACCTTGCGGCTGCTGCCGCTGCGTCGCGAAAACGCGATAGGATCCAGTAGGTTCCAAAGCTGCAAAGATCGCGTCGGCGAACAGCGGAACGAATCAGTTCGAAATGATTCGAATCCTCGTGTTCGTTGCGTGGAGTTCGTCAGTGGCGTTGCAGCGTCGGAAGCGGACGACGATCGGGGTCAAGGCGCCCTTCCTGGGCTTTATCGAGCCCATGCTCGCCGAGCAGGTCGACCGCGTGCCGCGCGGCAATCGCTGGATCCATGAGATCAAGTTCGACGGCTACCGCGGCCAGCTCCACATCGCCAACCACGACGTCAGGATCTACACGCGGCGCGGGCTCGATTGGACCAAGCGCTTCCGCAAAGTGGCACACGATGCCGACCTGATAGACGCAGCCTCAGCGATCATCGACGGCGAGATCGTCGTGCCCGGGGAAGATGGCAAAACCGACTTCGCGACGCTGCAGAACAGCCTCACCGGCAAGGCCGACAACTTCCTCATGGTGGCGTTCGACCTGCTCTACCTCGACGGCCCCGACCTCAGGCGAGAGCCGCTGCGAGGGCGCAAGGCCGCCCTAAAGGCACTCGTCGCCGGCACGTGATCGAATATAGCGATGATTTCGACATGGACAGCGCCGAGCTCTATCGGAGGGTCTGCGCCGGCGAGCTCGAGGGCGTGGTCTCCAAGATCGCGGACTCGCCCTATGGCGGCCTGCGCGGCAATTACTGGGTCAAGACCACTTGCGCGCACCGCGAGACGCTGGCGATCGCGGGCTTCAAGATCAAGGACAACCGCTTCGACGGCATCTATGTCGGGCGGCAGGAGGGCGACAAGTTGCTCTATGCCGGCAAGGTCGAGCACGGGTTCGAGGATGCGATCGTGAGGGATCTCGAGCGACGGCTGAACAAGCTGGTGCGCAAGACTCAGCCCTTCGCCAAGCGCATCCCCAACAGCGGCATCTGGGTCGAGCCGCGCCTCAATGCCGAGATCGAGTATCGCGCTAAGTCGGCCAACGGCCATCTGCGGCATCCATCCTTCAAAGGGTTGCGGGAGGACCTATGAGCTCCACCGGACCAAGGATCAGGCCAGAGAAGCAACTGCTGCTCGCCATCCAAAGCGCGCAAAACATCCTCGCTCACCACGTCGAGCCCGGTGGGCCTGACGAAAGGGTGACGATGGACGCCTTGCTGACCGTGCTCGATGACGAAGAGGTGGTCGAGGCGGTGCATAGCTCCTTGTGGGGCTACCCCAAGTCACGAGCCAAGAAAACGCGGAACGGCTCCGGGCGCCGAGGCGTTCGCGCCAGCCATTGTCCCGGCCTAGACGATGAAGTCCGTCGAATGCAGGTCCTCCGTTTGGACCCCTTGCAGCGTAACCGTAGCGTTGGCTGTCAGGTGGATCACGGCGTTTCCGGAGTCGTCGTCGCTGATCAAGCTCTTCAGGGCGATCCAATCCGCAAACCCGTAGTCCTGCACGTCGATCAGATCGTGCTCGACCGCCGTGCTGCCGACGACAATATTGCCCTGATTGAAGTCGTGGATTAGATCCTGACCCGAGCCCTTGTCGAACGCGAAGATGTCGCTGTTCGGCCCGCCCCACATCTCGTCATTGCCGCCTTTGCCGTTCAGGATGTCCCTGCCGCCGGTAATCGCGCCTGGCGCCGCTGGCTCGTAGGTCCGGGCGTCGCCGATCAACATGTCGACGTACGATCCGCCCGTGAGGACATCGTTGCCCCCCTGCGCGTTACCGAACATGGAATCGACGTCGCCGATCAGCAGGAAGGAATAGAAGTGAAGATTGCCATTTAGATCGACAACGGTGAGAGTATCGTTCCCGCCGCGTGCGGCACCTGAAAGCCCACCCCCATCGCCGTATAATCTCCCGCCTCCGGTCTGGGCTTCGTCCCCGATCGTGAAGGTGAGCTTATCATTGCCGCCTTGCGCGTGATCGGTCAGGCCGAAGGCGTCGCCGTACAGAAGTGCCGAGCCGGTCTGGCCGGTTTGAAGAGCGACAAGCGTGTCGTTGCCGCCATGGGTGTTCCCGGACATGGTTCCGCCATCGCCAACTAGAGTGTTCAATGACCGGCCGCCGAACGCGCCGATGACGGTGTCGTTGCCGCCCTTTACGTGGTCAGACATGGCGCCCTCCGCGTCGCCATAGAGTGTAAAGCTGGTGCGTACCTGGCCGGTGCTATCTCCGATCACAGTGTCGTTGCCACCTTTGGAATGGCCGGACATCGTCTGAGCATCGCCGTCGACGATGACGGTGTTGTTCTCGCCGGCCATGTTGACCCTGAGTGTATCGTTGCCGCCCCGGGAATGATCCAGCAGGGCTGCGGCATCGCCCACGAGATTGATGAACGTCAGGCCGTCGACGCTCACCGTAATGGTATCGTTGCCGCCATGGGCATTGGGCGGGAACGCAGGATCTCCGAACAAAGTTTCAAAGCTGAGCTGCGGGATGGTCAGCGTGATCGTGTCGTTGGGCAAACGGCGCATGGCAACTCCAATCTCAAAGGCGGAAGCGCTCCGACAGACCAAGCTACTTCGGGTTGATGACCGAGATTCGCCAAGAACTGGACTTGATTGCGACCGCAGCGCGGTGTCGATCATTCCTCATATCGTCAGAAAGACGATTAGGCCCAGGAACGCTTCGCTGGTTCCGGGGTTCGAGGAAATGCCTCGATATTACTTCGACTTTCGGGATGACGCTGGGCTCACCTTCGACGATACTGGTGAGGAATTGCCCGATCTTGATGCTGCACGGGATGCGGCGCTAAGGGCACTCGCCGAAGCCATCCGCGCTAAAAGCGATGTTGGCGCAGAGATGGGCCAGATGTTCGTCGAGGTGAGAACTCATGCCGCGGCGGTATTGACGGTATCCGCTTCGGTCGAGGTTATCCTGAAGTCGTGAGGGCAGTGTCGTGATGCAAGATGACCTCCTCGAACGGGCGGCTCGCGCGATTGCCGAGAGCAAGAAGCTCGTCGACGAGGCCGCCCAGATCCGATGGCAGGCCGAGCAAAGTGCTTAGATACCAGCGAGAGATTTTAGGCCCGCGTCTCCTAAAGGAGCGGACCGACATCCGTTGACTTGGATCAACGGGGTCAACGTGGCTCGGGATTAAGTGACGGAGACACCGAGCGGCGGAGTCTGGCCATGACGCGCGATAGACCATGGATTGAGCATGCGCTGGTTTGGGCAATCGCTGCCGCCGGGTTGCTCGCCCTCCTTTCCATTGCGCCGTGAGGAGCAAGTGGAGTGAACGTCAAGGCCATCCAGTTTGATCGTGGGCTCCCTTGTTGTCCGACGACCGGAGTGTGTGGCCAAATGGAACACTTGGACCGAAAGTACATTAATCCGACATGAACGGACCAATTCAGGGGATTGGCGTCATGGGCATCGAGCGTATGCACCCCCCGCACTACTGGCAGATGCGAGCGGAGGAGTTTCGAACCAAGGCTGACAATTGCGAACATCCTGAGGCAAGGAGAAGCTTACGAAATGTCGCTAAGACCTACGAGGAACTTGCCCGCCGTGCCGAGCAAATTCGCACCGTCCAGGAAGCAGCAGAGTAGACTTGGTTAGGAACTGCGAGGACTAACTCGTATTACTCGGCAATGCCCCGATACTTCTTTAACGTCCAGAATGTTGCCCCGCATGCCGATGACGAGGGAGAGGAACTGCCAGACGATGAAGCGGCTTGGCGAGAAGCCACCAAGTACGCGGGCGCTCTTTTGAACGACATCGACGGGAAGTTCCGACCGGGCCAAGAATGGCGGCTGGAAGTGAAGGACAAGGCGGGCAGGTTGGTGCACACCATTCGTATCAGCTCCAAGCCGGATACAGCCTGGCAATCCGGAGAGGAGTAAAGGTGAATGAACGGCCCAACGGGCCGGTCGGCGCAGTGCAGCGGCGGGTCTGGAGCCGGGAGTAGAGCCGAAGTCATCGCCTCGGTGCAAATCGGCCGTTTGCGAATGGCAAAACAACAAAAGGGACCCGTAGGTTGCGTCGGGATTGATCCAGAGGGCCGCAGACCTGAAGGACCAAACGGGTGAGTTGCCGCCGGTTGATGTTGAAACCACCCCGGCGGAGTCGAAGACGCCGCTGACGAAGAACTGAGCTGCCTCAACTCGCGGGCCTTTGCTCTCGGAATCCACAAAAAAAGCCCCAGCTCTGGGGGGCTATGGGGATGAGCTGGGGCCGATTGGCGTTGCCCTCGGGGAAGGGCATCGGGAAAACTTGGCAATTAGCAAAGCGTTCCCTTGCCTTTGGCGGTTTTCCGCCTCAGCTTGTTATCGAAGACAAAGGCAAGCCGCTCTACGACCAGCCGCCGCCTAAGTAAGACGTTGGCTAAGGCGCTCATTCAGCCTTGATCAGTGTGCGCCTTACCATTCAGCGAGCGACAGCATCAGAAAGCCGCTCCGAACAACAGGTCCAGCGCCAGCTCCTCATCACCCGGATGCTTCTTTCGTCCGCCCAGGCAGCCGCACATACGTGCCGCTCTCATGGCAGCTCCAGCCAGCCGCGCTCCTGCGCCAACGCGACTGCGGCGCTGAATTGTTCGCCCGTGCCGCCCTGTTTCAGGAAAGGCACATTGATCAGCTCGATGAAGACGCGTCCGTCCTGCACGGGTTGAATGCCGCTGGCGATCTCGACCAGCTTTCGGGCGCCGGTCTCAGGGTCGGCTAAGGGGCGAGCAGATGTGTACTTCATAGTGGCGAGGGATACATTGAGTCGCGGTAGCTAACCAACCAAGTGGCGCCTTGGCGTTCGCCAGGAAGTTGCTTCGGCTCCATCGAATTCGCGAGCGGCCAAGCTAAGCTCCAGCTCTTTGAATGAATGTACTGGATTGCGCGGATTGTGATCGAGGCGCGATTTGCAGGCGCACGAAAGCCGAATCGCGCTTCGTGGAGTTAAATTTTGTTCTAAGTCATAACTATAATGACTCCGACGCAAAAATAGAAAATAGGGTGCAAAAAACAAAAAAGTGGGAGGAGTAGATGGATACTGTGTGTCGCCTGCGCGCGATGGCATCGCTGTGCCGTCAGACCGCCGCGCATCATCCCGATAGAAGTTGGAAACTGCTCGCCGAAGCTGAGTATTGGGAGCATTTGGCGAACGATGCGGCGCGCGATCACTTCAAACCGTGCACATCTGCCTTCTCGCTCCCAGCAATCGGAGATGATGCGAGCACCACGCAATCGGCGCACGGTATGGCGGCATGAGCGCTTTCGGTTGCTCAAGTCCCCTCGACGAGGGAAGCCAGCTCTCACTTTTTAAAGAGCGTCCTCTGGCTGGAGGAGGTCTCAAATTCGGCGCGGGGTACGAGCGAGTCAGCGGTTGGAAGAGCAGAGTACATCACGAAAAAAGCTGAACTATTTTTTTTGGCGGGGGTTGCGTTCATGGATAGCGTAGAGCGGTGCTTCGCCGCAGTGAGGGCAATCGGTTTCTTTGTGACCGTCGTCGGAATGATATTGCTGCAAACGATGTGAGTTCTGCATTTTTCGCGGGTCGCCGCCAACTCGCGGCGGAGGGCGAGGCGTTGGGCTGTAGGTCAGCCGCGCGCTCAAGATCGCTCGGGGACTACTTCTTCAATAGCAGTCCCAGCGTTCGCGCCATGCGCCTCACCGATCCGGCGTGGCGGCCGAGTTCGGCGGCTATCCTCGATGTGCCAACTCCCTGCCGGGCCAGTGTGATCAATCGCCGGACCTCCTGCTCAGCCCATTGTTTTGGCTTCGGTGTTTTCATGATGCGGAGCTCGATCCGCACCAGTTAACCAGCGAGCGAAATTGCCGACACTTGGGAAATTTACGGGTGGACTTCCTGCCTGAGGGTATGCCCTCGTCGCTGAACGGCAATTTCGATGCTTGTCGGCTATCGCCTGTGAGCAGGGCGTAGGGCCGCGCTTGCCACGACGGACGCTTGTGACCCACCCGGACTTCCACTGTTCATGGAAAATTGAGCATTCGCCGTGTTCTCGGTTGACGGACTGCTGTTGTGCAACCCGCAAGAGGTTGGTGTTGTCGGCACTTGGTCCCCCGGTCGGAACCGAGATCAAGCGTGAACCCTCTCTGCAAAACCGCAGTCTTGGCTCTACTTGCTGCTACGAGCTTATCTGTAGTGGCTTGTTCTCCCCAGGAGGTCGTGACCTCACCTGCGGGACGACTATTTTTGTCGCCGACAAGCTCATGGAAGCCGGCAAAGTCCCAACTGACGCCGCGCTACGGCAGAAAGCGAACGACGCTGAGATCAACCATCAGAACGCGTCGGCGACTTTCAGAAGGTTGGACACACGTGAGCCTGAAGGTGAACGTGAACGTCTCACGGAGCTTGCTTTTATTTTTGGGAATGAACGTGATCGAATTCTCAAAGAGCTGTCACCAAAGGAAATCATCGCCCGGGGCAAAGACCTGTATCGAACAGGCACCTCCGAAAGGAAGCGGGTTTCCACGTCCTGATGGCAGCTTTTGACCGAAAGGCCGCAGCCCGTCCAGCGCACTGGTTCGTTTTTCGTGTTCCTGTTGTTGTCCGGTTCTGGCCCTTTGCGGCCGTGCTCGCGCGTTTCGTCGGCGTCCGCTTCTAGCGGCTAAGCGGACCTACTTTCCCTACGCGGCGAATAGGTCTGGGCCGGGAGCCAGCCTTGGTCATTTGGGTGAACGTCCCGCTCTCGTGCAGCTTGACCCCACTCGCATTCTTTCGCAAATGCGATGCCGGAGCGAAACTCCTCGCCCGTGCCGCCCCTCTTCCCATTTCGATGAAGGTCCTGTTGACCAGCCCGATGAAGATGCGGCCGCCCTGCACGGGCTCGATACCGGCTGCGATCTCGACCACCTTTCGAACCGCGTTCTCGGAGGTGCCGACGACGGAGAGGTTCATGTAGCAGCGACGGGCACCTAGGCTGCGAGATCGAACGTCGCAATCAGAGCACGGACCTCACCCGCCAATTGGCGATAGTGCTCGCTCGCGCGCAAATAAAAGCCCCGATTGCTCTCATTTGCCCTCTTCGCAATCAATTCGCATTCAGCAGCCAGGCTCTCATAACGCTCTAACTTGGATTGAAAATCCCTCATCCGAGCCACCCAACTATTTACAAAAAAAGGGAGCCGACGTTATTCGCGGATTTGTGGTGCGGCAAGAGGGTTGGACTATGCTGCATTGCAAATTCAATGCTCTGCCCGCCGCTCGACCCGGTCGCGGCGCCGGTGGGGCCGGCCAGCATCATTCTGCCGCGTGCAGACCTTGCTCCGTGGGCTCATAACGAAGCCCGCGCTTCACGAGCCAGCCACCCTCGACCATTCTCTGTGCTAAGGGCATGGAGCACACGGGCTGATTGCCGCCGGGATGATAAAGACCGTCATTGCGCTCGACGAGAAAGCCGTAAACGCGCGCGAGCCGCAAGGGCTTGAGGATTCCGGGGAATAGAACGACTGGCTCGTCCCTCATGGCTCAGGCAAGTGGCTGGATGGGCAGTCGTTCCCGAACTCCTCGTATAACGGCTCTGCCTATCTCGGCCCCCGCTACTAAAGGCGCACGAGAGCATCGCCTCAAACCGTCGAACGCTAGTGCAACACACGAGCTGCTTCTGCTAGCCGGACCTTCTCTCGTAAATCCTCAAGTTCCTGAAGCATTTTCGGGAGATCCGGCAGGACGGTTGCCCGCTTCAAAATCCGGGTCGTTTGTCCCATAGCTACACGCCTCCATGGCTCGCCAACCGCGAGCCACATCAAGGCGCACACGCAAATTTTCCCCTGCAGGCGGAATTGCATTTTTAACAAATCAGCTGAGCGGCGTTGGCGCAGTGGCGTTCACTGGGCGTGGTGCGTGCGGCCTTGCCGGTTATCCCGTATGGGTTTACGCCTATTTTAGATTTTTATTTTGGAGCTACCGATTGGGAACAAGCACAGAATCGATCGTTTCGGCTTATGTGCGTCTGAAGAACCGGATGGCCTTGGAGAATATGCGAGAACTTCGGCGCCAATTGCTCGAACAGCTACAGTCCACATCAGGTATTAGCCTGACCGACTCTCGAGACGCTCTACATGAGGACCTCCGAGTGATCGAGGATGGACTCGAGCAGCTCCAGCCGAGGCAGTGACAAGCAGCCGGCCATGCGAGGGCCTGAAAGGGAGGAGGCCGGTCACGCACGCACCATTGCGACGACGTTATCCCCACTGATGGCGGAGTGGTTCTCTCTTAGCCGGTCACATTCATCCGCGAACCATTGCGCCAGCTTAAGTCGCTTCTCTTCATACCGTGCGCGATTGCTGGCTCCGCTCTTGCCTGGCGGCAGCCCCCGGTCTGCCTCTAGCTGGAATGAAGAGGCCCGAGCGCAGTTCTCCCCTCTGACGGACGGCTACCGAGTCGACGCCACCGGATCGGCCCGGGGAAGGGATTGGCGATGCTCAAAGCCTGTTCCTCGTTAGTCTCAAGAGCTATTTTTTGAGCTAGCATGACATCGCCCTCAACCAATCCCCCCACGGGGACGAAGCACCACCCGATGCCGAGCCGCCCGCATTCATCGATCTCGTTAACGTTGCCGGACGTTCAGCCAATCCCAGAACAGATGTCGTTTCCCATGGCTGTTACGGCCCAAGCAAGGCGTCCAGCTTGATCGTGCGACCGCAGAGCAGCTTCGTCGCCGTGCCCTAGGTCTTCAGCGCGCTCGGATGCAGGCTGCGGCTCGACACGCTACCTAGTATACGCGCGAGCGACGCACCGGCGATAACGTACAGAGTCTTTCGCACTTTCAGGATTGACGGCTTCTTCTAGAATGAAGGAGCTTTGAATGAACGATGGGAATGCCATGGGTCAGGTGATCCAAATTGATGAGGCCCGGATTCGAGAT
>Ga0214542_1002493_pt1 | contig 38053 bp, 13 predicted proteins | sample CNSS1metaG_FD_160096 | JGI IMG/M metagenome (GOLD analysis project Ga0214542, IMG submission 160096) | Root nodule microbial communities from cowpea collected in UCLA plant growth center, Los Angeles, California, USA - CNSS1 | ecosystem: Host-associated > Plants > Roots > Nodule | place: USA...
ATATATTTTTTTATTTATATTTAAATATATATATATATATATATATATATATATATATATATATATATATATATATATATATATATATATATATATATATATATATATATATATATATATAAATATAAGTTTTTTGTTGTATCTTATTTGTAACTTTCTTTTTTGATTTAGTGTTAATAATATGTTTTTCACGAGTCTAGATTTTTTATTAAATTTTTTAATGTTATTTTTCTATTGAATATTAAAAATATATTATGTATTTTAAATATTTTTTTAATATATTTTTAAATTTTAAAATTAATGGTAAAAATATAATAGAGAAACAACACAACAAAATTCTAACAAAAAAATCTAAATTCGTTTTTCATATACGTGTTCTTCTTTTCCTTTTTTTTTCTCCTTTTAACATCTTTATCATGATTAAACACCTAAGTCATCACCAATACTATCACAACCACTATAAAGATACCATTATGATATGATTGACACCTAATTTCACGGATATATAAAAATAAAGTTCACAAACTAATGGTTCAGAATCATATTTATCTTATCCATAGACAAACAAATCTTAGAGATAAATAATGGTAATAAAGTTGATCTCTCCGTCCCACTTGTTTTTATAGATAAAATTCTTAAAGAATATATAAAATTTCACCTTTTAACAACAAAAAATATTAAAAGACTAAACATTAATGAATATTGTTAAAATAAATTTTGAATAACTCTAATAATATTTTAAAGAATGATATTTAAATATAGCTCAATCTTATGAAAATAAATTGTCATCATAATACATATATTTTTTTTTTACCTTGATGGATCATTAATTTGATCAAAACGGATTCCTCTCGACAAATGATGAGCTATAGAGGAGACATTAACGATTCTTCCTTCTTTCTTGCTTTCATGAGTTGTTTTCTTCATAGTATCCAACAACAGATTTGTTAATAGGAAATGACCTGTGGAATTGTGTTGAAGGTTAATTTTCATAAGAAAATAAGACAAAAATCCTATGGATTAAAATTGACTTAAGTATAAATTATAAGTAAAAGATTATAGCTTATTTTTTTTAGAAACCAAATAATATTTCTTTTTAAATTAATTTCATCTTACAACAAAAAATCAATATTAATACACATCTTTTTAGATTGTGCTTTATTAAAAGGGTGAAATATATTTTTATTTATTAACTTTAAATAAAAATTAGAATTAGTTTATCTTGAACATTTTGTTCCAATTTAGTCATCAACTTTAAAAATGCGTAAATATAATTCTTTTAACCAAATTTTATTAAGTTTAGTTAAATGTTCAAACATATTTTTATGATGATAATATTTGAATTGTTTATACAATTTGACATATTTTCGCTTCAATGTTAGTTGAGAAACATATTTGAAATGTCAGATAAATTTAACAAAATTTGATTAAAAAGATTAAATCTAAGTATTTTTAAAGATGCAGTACTAAATTAATCCAAAATTTTGATGAATAAATAATTTTAATTTAAAATTAAAAAACTACAAACATATTTAATTCTTAAATAAATATTAGATGAGTTATTTAATGTTCAAATATATATGCTGAGACAAACATAAGAATATAAGGACAAACACATCCTTATTTTCTTCGGCAGCATCGATTTCTTACCCATGTGATTTGTGGCAAATTGCAGTTCAATGTTGTCTTCGGACAGAGCGAAAGGGGTTGCGAATATTCCTGCGTTGTTTCTTACAATTGCAACAAATAAACAAAAACACATTGTTACTCGATGAATTAGTGCAAGTAAAAATTTTGCAAGTAACTACACTTACATAAGAATGTTCAATGGAAGGCCAGATGAAATGAAGTCTGATGCAAACTTTCTAACAGATGCCATTGAACTAAGGTCTAACTCCATGTAATCAACTTTAGCAGAAGGAATCTCCTTAAGTATCGCTTCTTTAACATCTTTTGCAGTAACCAAATTTCTAACCCCCATTATCACATGAACACCACGCATCGCAAGAACACGAGCAGTTTCAGTGCCAATACCACTGGTTGCACCTGTTTGTTCTCATCGTCAACAACAAACAACACAAATTTACAAACAAAATGAGAAAGAGATTCTTAGAAAGTTCGCTAGGATAGGTTTTATCGGCTTTAAGCCTAATTCAATCCCACGAGACCGGTTAATAAGATAAGATTTGTACCTCAATTATATATTATGAAATTGTCTTATTTCTAATCGACGTGAGACTACTAATAATATCATGAAATAGATTTTAAGCATAATTCAACCTCACAAAATCAACTAAACTTGTAAAATAAGATTCTCATCCATTTAACGTGTCATGGTAAATCACGAAATTGTGAAAAAGAACAAGAAAAGAAAGAAAAAACAGAGGAACCTGTAACAATAGCAGTAAGGTTGCTGCCATCGATTCCTTCAGTAACTTGCTCAGCAGTAGAAGAAGATGAAAAACCAGAACCGTTTTTTCTCCCAAACAGCCACCACATTGTTGATTTGTTGAACTCAGAAACCAATAGAGTTATCCCACCAAATAAATAGACAGGGATTTTTTTTTTTTCTATACTAATCTGTAGTATTTATGATCACACTTACCGATGGACATGATCCTTTCTGCGTGCACTTAAGGTTCACTCATGATTCTATGAATGGTTCCTCTCCTTCACATTTATTGTTCGGAGTGTTACGTCCACAAACACGGAAGATACTTATATTAACAAATGCAATATTAGTTTTATTGATTTATTCAAGATAATATTAATTTAACGTACAAATATCAAATGACTATCATCAGAAATTGTGTTTTCTAATTTTGATCATTTTGTATCAACGTTCTTTATAAAATTATAAAAAAATTCAAAGTTATTAATGACAAGATTTAAAAGCTAAATTACACGAGATAAAACACGAATTTGAATTTTGCTGGATGTTTTGTACTGTCTTTCTGATATGTTTTCACCAATTTAGATTTTTATTAGTTTTTTATTAGTTTTTTATGTTATGTCACCAAAATATATTTATTCACACTAATTTTTATGTTTTAAAATATATTAAAAAAAATTATAATATACCAACATCATTTTTAATGCTCATTTTGAAGCTAAAATACATGAGATAAAACACTATTGTGAATTCTTTGTTGGGTGTTTTGTGATGTCTTTTTACTATGTTTTCACCAATTTAGATTATTTATTACATATTTTATTTTATCTGTCTATTATGTCTTTAAAATATATTCATACTGATTTTTAAAATATATTAAAAAGAAATTATAATATACTAATGTTTTTAATACTCAGTAAAGAAAAACACTTTACATCATAAAATAGTGAAAATCACCCGTATATAATTGTTTTAATTACCTTGTCTTATTTTAATTACTTAAAGTTTAATGTCTACATTAAAATTATATTATTAAATAAATATATACATATTAATTTTTTATTTATCTCACCTTTTTATTGTATAAAAACATATCCTTAATATACCATTTATTATAAATTAATTAATTAAGTTTTAAATTAATTTTAGTGAAATTCGCATTAGAAAAAATGTTCCAATTTTTTACTTTGGTCTTTATGTTTCCAATTCTTTTATCAAATAGTTCATTTTTTTTTTCTTTATTCTTATTCAACTCACTCCTATAGAATGAAAGACAAAGTTGATTAGGAAAATTTAACTAGAGACTTGGAGAGATAGAAGAGTGAAAGAGTAAATTAACTCACAAATTATAAGAGATTAAAGAATGAATGAGCATGTTGATAAATGAGTTAAAGATGAAAAAAATAAATAGCAGCCACATCAACAAAATTAAATCACATAATATTCAAAAAAAAGTAAAAAATACTTTAAAGGTTGGATCCAATAAAATTTTAATAGCAATTCATCATTAAAAATATTTAAATTTCTAAAATAATTAATTCTTGATTAATCTAAAAAATTATTGAAGATGTACTATAATAAGATATGGACTTATCATCAAACGAATTAAATGGGGTAGTTACGTCTTATTTCATCTTTGTGGGACCTTCTCTTCGCTATGTTTTATTACAATTTTGATATTTGTCGTTTCTTTTTGTGTTTATTTCTGTTTCTTTAAATTTTTTACACCTATTATAGTATCATTATTATGATTTTTTATAAAAATAGCAAGACACCTTGTTATAAGACTACTATTGTGATAAAAGAATAATAAATATTCTTAAAATTTTAATTAAAATTAAGAAAATATATTAAATATATATTTTTACACTTCTTTATTAAATCTTATCGTTATCTGATGTAAGAGATACTACTATCTTATCTTCATTATGGAAAAGTTATGGATCTAGCATGGCAGTCACACTTAAAATACAGCAAACACCTTACATTTCCCTGTATTTTCTTCCAATATATTTAAAATTTTATGTTTAAAATTATTAAGTTATTTCATATTTTTCAGATACTCCTTAATTGTTTATTTACATTTTTATTTTTAACCTTTTAATATATTCTTTAAAAAAATAATTAACATTGTATTAATACGCAGAAAAATATGCTTAATGAATATTAATTAGTATATATATATATATATATATATATATATATAGTATTTTATCCTATATCACACACATTATAAATATTTAATTTTGTATAAAAAAAAAATTAGAGTTAAATATATTTTTAGTCCCTAACTTTATATGTGAAGTTGTCATTGGTTTGCTTCATATTCTAATAAATTATAGTCTCCAAATGTTAAAGATAAATAAATGTAGTTCTTTTAATCCAATTTCATTAAATTTTTTGGACGTGTTAGATGTGTTGGATAACGTTTGAGTTATTTGTACGATTTTTATAGATTTCAGTTCAAATATCAGCCCATAATACCATTTAACAAGCTCAAATAAATTAATGTCATTAGGTTAAAAGGATTATATTTATTCATTTATAAAATTGAAGTATAAAACAAATTTGACAAATTCCAATTTCTCATATAAATTCAAGAATTACAAACATAATTAACCCAAAAAATAATTACTCTTTGAAAATTTCCATTGAAACACACAATTAAGCTCTTAAAGGACATTGCTTTCTTGAAACAATACCAACTAAGAAACGGAGGTGTTATTGGTTACCCTCAATCCCAAACTGATTCAACACCTTCAGAATATATCAAAATAGGGATTAATTTGGTCTTAATTTAGCCTACCACTAAATTAGACATAAAACTAAACTAAACTAATTTACAATTAGTAAATATTTTAAGGCTTAACTCTCTTAATTCACTCGTTGACTTTCCTCTTAGGCCTGGTTAACAACCTCTAAACAGATCTCAAGTTACTTTAAAAAAATAATTTAAAGTGATTCACATTTTTTTTCCTTCTTTTAAGAGGCACCCATGTTATGTAAGTACTTCCATGTGCTTCTTAAATCAAGAAAATACCATGTGTTCTTTCGAAAATCAAGGAACCACCGATGCATTAAATTAGATTAGATTAAATTAACTAAATGTTAAACTTAAGATTAGTAAAATATAATCATTAGTTTAATTAATTTTATGTTCATATATACTTATAATTTCTTTCTTCTAAAAACATGTTTTGTCCGTCGTTGTTGGGTACTCTTCTTGATTGTAACATTCCTTGCATGAATAAGTGTCAAGCCTCTTGCGAAAATTACATTTGAAAAATATATGAAATCAATTTTTGTGAGATTTATTAAGTTCAAAAATATATAAAATCCATATGGAACATGTTTTCGTCATCTTATTTTGTTCTTATCTGCATTTATTCTTTTTGAAAAATGATCTTATAAACACTTATCATAGTTACAATAAGAAAAGTTTGGTCAAACATAATCTTTTATTTAAATGAGTTTTAAAACCAAACGACTTTCTTATTAGTGTTAAATTTGATTTTGGTCATTCAACTTTAAAAAAAAATTAAAATTAATCATTTTTTAAAACTTTAAACCAATTTAGTCATTCAACTCTTTTTAAATGCGTAGATTTAATTATTTTAATCAAATTTTATTAAATTTACTTCACGTTTAAAACTCATTTCATTATAATATTTTAGTTTGTTTACACCGTTTAACATATTTTTGTTTCAATGTTAGCTTATAAATGTGTTTGAAACATCAAATAAACTTAAAGAAAAAATTGATTTAAATGACTAAATACATGCATTTCTACAAATGAGAGACTAAATTCATTCAAAATTTCTTAGATGAACCAATTCTAATCTTTACTAAAATTTCAAAGATGAAAAACATATTTATTATTATCATTATTAATGCTATCTTCATCGTTGTTATTGTGTTGTGATCATCATCTTCTTAATGTATGGCTTTCTCATCTTTATCACGGTACGCAACAAAAACCCAAAAAAAAAAAAAAAAAACCAAACTCTATCTCACTCTGACTAGAACTACATAACTATCTTTCATGAGCATTTTATGGGATTCTACATTAATTATAAGCTCAATGAAAGTGTGACAACAATGGTTCTTTCAAGTCGCATAGAAAACGCATTCACAATTGTTCATGGCTATTCTAATAAATTATTTTCATGCTGAAATCCCAAAGTTTCTTAGCCAAATCGGTGTCCTTTGCAAGTGAACTTGCTTCAGCCACATTATTATCTGAAAAGTACTCGCCACTGATTCCCTTCACTTGTGGATGCAACGCTACATAGCATGTTGTTGCTGCTCCCTACATTGAAAAAGGAGAGAATGAAAGATTACAAGAGTACCAAGTTAATTAAATAATGAATTTTCAGATTCTTAAGAAATGAAAAATTTCCCTTCAACAGGGGTTTGAATTACCTGCTGAATACTTTTCATCTCGTAATTGCCAAGCATGTTAATTAAATCTGCATGAAACAGACAAAATCATGATGAATCTTTGAAAAAATATAATATTAATGAAATACGAGTTCAATCCATCTCAAAAATTTACATTATTTTTGATAAAAACTTAAAATAATGATTTATGGATTTTCTTTTCTTATACATGTCAACATTCTTATAATCGAATCCCAAAATTCAAGATCTGCATTAATTATAATATGAATTCTAGGAAAACCATAAATTCATCTATGAATCTGCAATGTGGTAATAAGTACCTGTTGGCACAGCGCCACTAATCTCTGGCTTATAAATATTGGTTAAAATTGCTCCTGGATGAAGAGAATTTGCAGTAATATCTACCCTATCTTCCTGACCATGATGAAAAATCAGAAATCTTTACTTATTACAAACAGAAGAACAGGAAAAGAAAGAGAAAACAGTGACCATATTAAATAATGTTTTCCTCAGTAATCACTAAAAAGTTTAGAGAAATTAATTGAAGATAATAATGCCAAGCCAACTCTGAATGGCCATCAATAACATAATCAGCTACAAAAAAAAAAAAATTATGGTAAAAACAATACTGTATATTAATCATTTTACAAAACAATAAATGTCAGCATACTTTAAGACGTCTTGCAAGTTCGTTTGCATGTAAAATGTTAGCAAGCTTTGATTGCCCATATGCATGCCACAGCTGGAAACTGTTCACAAGGAAGCAAAATTAACATAGGAATCATCACATTTCATGGTTAATTCTAATAATTCTAATTTCTACATAGAGTTAAATATGTTGTTAAATATGTTTTTAGCTTAATTTTCGGTAGAAATTGGAAATTAGTTCCTCTTAGAAAATAATCTCTCAGTTTTGGAAATGCATGCATTTAGTCTTTTTAACCAAATTTTTTTAAGTTTATTTGACGTTTTAAACGCATTTCATGATAGTATTTGAGTTGTTTACATCGTTTAACTCATTTTCGCTTCAATATTTATTTAGAAACACGTTTAAAACGTCAAATAAATCTAACAAAATTTGGTTAAAAAGACTAAATTCACCCATTTATTAAAGATGAGAGACTAAATTGGTCCAAAGTTTCAAAAAGAAACTAATTTCAATACTAATTTCAATTTTTACTAAAAGTTAAGGGAGCAAAAACATATTTAACTCTACGTATAACTAAGGTTTACAAAAGTGCATCAAATTATAAATCAAATTAGCATGTTCTCTGCTGAGACTTTATTATATGATACCTTAAACCGACCACAAATGTGTGCAAAACAAATGAATAAACAAAACTGATATTTCTCTTGTTCTGTAATAATTGAACAAATATAAGAGCTGAATTCAGAAATGTAACCTCGAGAGTAATATTTCTTCAGGGTAGAACTTAATTACCTGGATTCATCATTAATTTTATCAAAACGAATTCCTTCAGGATATGTATATTGGTGACCATCAGAGGAGACATTCACAATTCTTCCCTCTCTCTTGCTTACACTTGCAGTTTTCTTCATAGTATCCAATAAAAGATGTGTTAAAAGAAAATGGCCTGTGGAAAAAGAACCAAAGTTCACTTTATTAGTTTCAATATATTTCATGTACTGTCTAAACAAGTTTTACACTGTTACTGTTATGAAATATCAGACATTTTTTTCGTACATACCCAAGTGATTCGTGGCAAATTGTAGTTCAATGTTGTCTCTGGACAGTGAGAAAGGGGTTGCAGTTATCCCTGCGTTGTTTCTAGAATTACAACAAACAAACCCTAAGAACATTATTACTTCAACTCTATAAAAACATTAGCTTGTAAAATGAATTTGCATTTAAGATTTTCGACAAGTTTCTAATTATGCAGTGTATTTTTATTTCACATATATTATACCAAAACTGGTTTGAATCATGTGTAGCATGTAATAATTTGTGGTTAAAAGAACATAAGTTGAAACATGAACTATGTAAACCATGTAGTTTTCTTACATCAAGATGTTCAATGGAAAACCAGATGAAATGAACTCTGATGCAAATTTTGTAACAGATGCCATTGAACTGAGGTCTAACTCCATGACATCAATTTTGGCTGTTTGAATCTCTTTGAGTATTGCTTCTTTGACAGATTTTGCAGCAACCACATTTCTCACTGCCATAATCACATGAACACCACGCAAAGCAAGAACTCTTGCAGTCTCAATTCCAATACCATGTGTTGTTCCTGTTATTATTGTGTTCACCAACATAAATATGTTTAGTGTAGCACATACATACTTAAACATATACAATTTTTTAAAAAAAAAATGTTTATCCGTGCATTTTGGAGAAACACCAGAAAAAAAAAACAGCATAGAAAAACCCAATGAAAAATTCAAATTCTTAAATCTACACCTTTTACTGCAATAAAAAGGTAGTTATTACTTTACTATTAAAAAATAAATATTATACTAAAAAATATTTATACTAAAAGTGTAAGTAAATTGTGTATGTAAGTTTAATAATTTTTTAAGAACTAAAGATTAACACTTCCGATGTTTGAATTAGAATATTGACTCTTGACGAGTTATCAAAGTTACTTTCGCTCCTAGTTTAGTATGATATAAGGAAAAATAACAAACAAAAAACTAAATGGTTGTTAAAAAAGGATAAATCAAACAAAATTTTAAAAAAAATTGAAAATAGACTTGTGGGCGTTAAAACTCTAGAAAAAAAATATACACAGTAGCAAATTATAAATAAAATATTTAATATATCAGTCAATGTCTAATATTAAAAAAAAAACATCCTTGAATTAAAATTTTGTCCAAAAGTTCATTTTTTTTTTATTATATGATCAAATTTTTTTTTTTAATTTAAGAACTTTATTAAAATTTGTCCAAAAGTTCAGTACTTATAAACTTAATAATTACAAAAATAAACTTCAAAAAAACTCCAATTTAAAGATTTTTGTGCTCTTTTCATGGTATTATTTTATCTTCTTAAATCAGAAGTGCATCCCCATAATTTATGATGGACTGAGTGAATAATAATAATAAAAGTATTACCTTAAATTAAATTTCTATTTTTAGGTAATTGTGGTCTCTCTAAAAGTTTAATTAATCATCAACTTAGTTGCCTATTTTTAAAAAGAAAATAAGCAAGTTTACTAATTTATTCAATTGTTAAAAAAAAAAAAAAACTGTTATATATACCTGAGTCAGTTATAATAAATGAAAGTTGCTTACATATATATGTAATGTTAAAAACTAATATCTGGTTTTCCTACTACTACTGCTATATACAATTTGATGTTAAGAATGAGATGATATACTAATTATGAGTTAAAACTATTTAACTTTGAAAAAAGAAACGTGTATGTGATTAAATTTTTGCATGACAGTACTTAGACTTAAGCTAAATCATTGGAGGTATATATATGATATTAACAAGTGTACCAAAACTGGGTTTGTGCTGTGTGCATGTAAAAGGCAATGTAATGATGTATTGAGGAAAAGGATAAGCATGAATGGTGGTTGTGTGGACCAAATCCTTGTACCAAAAACTGCAATAACTATAATAATAGTTGGCAATGAAAGTGATGAAAAGAGAGAACACAAACATATTCGTAGGTTGTGTTGTTGGAAATGGAAAAAACATAGTAATATGTGACCTGTGACAATTGCAGTGAGAGCATGACCATGGATTCCAAGAGTAACTTCTTCTGCAGTGGAAGATGATGAAAACCCAGAAGAACACATCACTAACTCACTCTTTCTCTTTTTCTGTGTGTGAGTTTGTGGTGTGAGGGTTGGTGGGTGAGAGGTTTGTTTTCTACTTAAATGTGTTAGTTGCCGTCTTATTGATTCCAATTTATTCCAACCCACCTCATTCTTTGTCTCCTTCTTCGACTTATCAAGGAATAATGTTTATCTTTTCTTTCTTGTTAATTCTTTAAAGTGTTTTAGGTAATAAAAAATAATATTTTTTCCTTGGAGATCCTATGTGATGTCGATTAAGATAACATGAATTTAGAGTATAAATGAATGAAAATTTTATTTTATAAATCTATTTTATATAGTTGAATTACGCTTAAATTTCATTTATTAAAATAATATCAAAGTTATCTGAAATTTATTATAATGAGATTTATTATTTATTGGGTCTAATAGACCCGTATGGAACCATTCATAAATATTTAGTTTCATACTTAGTATTTATATGTCTTATTAATATCTAATTTTATATTTGATATGTAAATGTTTTGGTATGTAAAAAATATATTAAAAATCTCACATTAATTAAAAATAAAAATAAGATGAATTTAAACGAATTTTACCTTACACGTCAATCTAGTTTCTAGTTTCTTAAATTAAATTGGCTTAATTATACTTTTTAGTTCATCCTCAAATATTATATAGCATATGCTTGATTATAGAGTATATCCCATGAAGGAGTCTTGTTTTAATTTAACACTTTGGTTTTATAAACTAGTGAGCATGGTAATCTTAAATTATAAGATCTGAAAATTAAGGCAGAAGTGAAAATTATTTTTTATAACACCAACACTAAAGTAATATTTAGTTATAATATTTTGATTATATTTGTGGATTTTAAAATAGGGTAGCATGTTTAAAAAATTATAAATTATGAATTTTATAGACTGAATTGTTTAAAACTAATTAATGTAACCGATATAAGAACATACAAAAATTTCTTATAGAACTATGGTAGTGCATATTTTTTTTGTCTCTCAATTTTTAGTTATGTCAATAATATTTTAGATATTATGTAATTTATTTATGAGATTGTTTATTTTGTTTTTTTTTCCTTTTTACTCCATAATGCAAGTCAGATCAATTAAAAATAAATAAGAGTAAAGATAACTGATAGAAAAAGTAATTAAAGTTATCTTAAAAATAAATAAAAGTTCCTAACAATTGGCATTAAGAAAAAAAAATTAAAGTTATGAACAAGATTTTTAAATAAAAAATGAAAATCATAAATTTTAATTAATGAAAATAATTATTAAAATAGTATTTTAACATTTGTCTTCATGGTTGTGCCATGGCCGGCACAAGCCCACCAATCTGTTTTTTTCTTTTTTGTTTAACAATTTCTGTTTTTACTGACTTAAATAGTTTTTCAATAATTAAAATAATCTTTTGGATTGTCCAAATCAAAGAAGGACCATTCAGTGACAGATATAACATATAATAACTATTACATCCGATTATAATATAATAAATGTTACATCAGTATAATATTATAATATTGTTTTGTCATTTATTTTATTATAGTTGGTGACGATATCTCTTTCTCTAATCTATTTATATATAAAAATTTTTTATAATATATATATATATATATATATATATATATATATGATTCGTCTACATATCAAGAGAGGATAGTTTGTTTGGTATCAACATATTGCTTTTGCAATTTTTACTTTCTAAATAATTATATTTTCATTTTTATTTTTTATCATTAATCCAAATTTAATTATTTTACTATTATATCATTTTAATAATTACTCTTATATTTAAATAATTATTATATAAAAAATTGTTTAAAATAAAAAATATACAAATATTTCACATATCCTGTATGTATTTATATTTTAAATTATATTATTAAGTATTAAATTAAACAATAATAATTTAAATAATTTTGCTAGGTGAGCAAAATTTGTTGTGGATGAGCCAAAATTTACTTGTTTTGCCGACACTTTGGTTGAACAAGTAAAATTCTAATTAAAAGAATTTTAATATCTGTTTAATTTGTTAGGTGAATCAAGTGTTAGTCGAGAGAAAATATTTTTAAATATTAAAATTGATTTATTTTGTATTATTTTGTTATATTTAATTAATATATTGTATTTGAATATTTTATTAATTCAATGAAAAATTAATTGTGATTTATTAACATTTAAATTGAGATGAAATATATGTGATTATTTAAAATTCATATAAAAATGGGATGAATGGTTGGGATGTGATTTTTAGGAAATAGTATGTAAGAAGCTACAATTGTGTGTTGGATTGGAATTTTGAAACGATCGTCTTGATTATATTTGATTATATTAATACTTGATTCACATAAAAAAAATAAAATGATAGTGAGAGTTGATCCAGATTCTTGCGACCAAACTTTGATGTAAAAAAGTTATATCTAATTTTTAGCTATATATAAAGGGATTTTTTTAGTATTCATATTTTTTTTTCAAAGTTACCCTTCAAATAAATTGATTTTAAATTAAAATAATTATTGTATAAATTTTACTGTTTCTTTAAATTTAATCATTTTTTCTTAATTGAATTGCTTTTTTAAACTTAACCATGCTTTTCAATAAGAAAACTACCCATATAATGAATAAATAATATTTCAATAAAGTGATAAATATAATTCATATTTAATTTCATAATTATAACGATAACAATAATATCAACTATAATTTTATTATTTTTTATTTATCATAAAAAAATAAATACACATTTGTATAACACATTAACACATGTTTTCATTAGATCATAACAAACAAATACACATTGAAGGTAGGTAATATGATATATACATAATAATCTCTGAATTTAATTAATTCAACCTAGGAGTCTTTTAAAACTTAAAAATAAATAATTGAATTGAATTCAATGATTTGATGATGTGAATGTATATGATTATGAAACATTTTAGATAATAGGAAATAAGTTTTAAATTTAACTTTTGTACATAATTATTGTAAATACTTCATATTATTAATTACTTCACATTCATCTTAAATATAACTTTTGAAATCTTAAAATCTTTAACAAATATTTTGTACACATTAGGAATGTAAATTTTTACATTATTTAAAATCTATAATAAATACAAATTTAATGTAATTATTATAAAAATTAACAAAAAAAATATCACCAATGATAATTATAAAAATTATAGTTATCCTTTTTGTTACAAAATTAAATATCCTCTTGTGTTTTTTAATTGATGGAAGACCTAGAATTTTGATGTATGCCTTTCATGCACTCACGACCAATAAATAAATAAATAAATAATATATATATATATATATATATATATATATATATATATATATATATATATATATATATATATATATATATATATATATAAAACGGTAGAAGATTCAAATGAAGAACGTAACTATAGTATACAACTCACTACAAATAATTTTTCAATAATAATTTGTTCTTGGACAATGTCTCTTGTTGTAAACTGGTCTTAACAAATATTCTTTTTTATTTTAACAAATTCAAGAACAATGTTATTCAAGAGCGTTCATTTTTGTAATGAACTATGTTGTCTCATATGAAACTATGAAAAGTAGAGGTAGAATTAAGAGGATTTAGACATCATTTAAACCAGACAAAAAGTGAAAAGTTAAATTGTTGAAAGTTTATTTAGGTTATAAATAAAATCAATTAATAATAATATATAAGTAACTACAAAATTCACTTTATAAATTAATTTTGTAAAATTAAAATATACTTAAAATTTATATTTAATTTGATATCATATTTCACAAGTCTAATAATTAGACTTAGAAAAAAAAAAAAAACTCAATCATGAGACTTGCACCATAATATTTTGGTTAATTTGATTAAAAGAAATGTTTTACCAAAAAACAAAATTTTTATATACACATTCAATTCCTTTTATTTCACTATTCAATTATAACTATTATATGCTAATAGTTATTTGTGATTTTCATGTTCTATTCCAATATTCTCTTAATCCATTAAAGAGGTTAACAAATTAAACACAATCAATAAATTAATATATTAAATTACAGGAATAACTTGATTTATAAAATTAATTAATTAAATATATATATATATATTAAATTGATTTAATTTATAATTGACGTAAAATTTCAACACTTATATAATATATTTTCTATTATAAATTGTTCCATACTTTTTTTTTTGAAAGATCTAATAACTTATCCCATTCCATTTTAAAATTCTTAAAAATGTCCATATGGCTAATAATTATTATATTATTTCTCTTATTTTCTTTCTAGTGACTTTCGTTTCTAGTGACTATATGAAATTTTGTAAAGAGTTCCTTCTTTTGAGAGATAAAAAAAAAATACCTCTTTTAACAACTCCCCTTAAAATTTTAATATTTTATCTAAATAATTTAAATTTTGAACTATTTATTAAAAGACTATTATACCTTTAGTAGGATGTGAAGAAAGAGAATTAATTTTAATGTCATTCTAATCTAATAATCATCACTAGATTAAAACCATTTTTATAAATTGCATCAATCACTATTAAATTGGAAATAATTGATGACATCACAAACCACCTTCCAAATACATACATATATATATATATATATATATATATATATATATATATATATATATATTATTACAAAATCAAAATAACCATTCTCATACTTTTTTCTTCCATGCATGATCAACCAAATATTTCTCCACATGCTATAACATAATACAGCTTAGATTAGACCTAAAATAACCATACATCATCCATCATGCTAACAATCCTATGGATAAGGCTTAGATCATGGGAAAAGATAAATAGAAAATATATTAGAGAATAAAATTCTCTTTCTAAATTATAAATATTATTTAGAGCTACATTACAAAAATATCTCTTATATCTAAATTTCTTTTTCACAAAATATTATTATTAAGATTATGATTTACATTTTTAGTTTGCACCTACCTCACCACACGTGTCACTTTCGTTTTCCTTATCCGCTCTTAAAATTAAGGATACGTAGCAACACGTGCCATATCTCCTTGGTTTGGTAGACTCACGTGCCTACACTCAACGACGGTACACAAAGCCGATAAACATCGGAAAACCCTGATAATATGGTCTGTTTCCATGTTATTCACTTTATATAACTGTTTCTTCCAGCTTCCACCTTCGCTTCGTGCATGCTTTCCTCCATTTTCTCATCTTCTTCGAGGTACTTATCTGTGTATATCGCTGTGTGCATTTCAATTTACGGTTTTGACATTGAATTTGAACTCTACTGGTTACGGCGGTGATTACGGAGTTGATATTGGTTTGGTGTTGTGAGTTTAGCTTAATTTGGTGAAAACTTGAGTTTTGCTTTTTGGTTTCATGTCGGTGTTGCCTTTGGTAGCTTGACTTGTCGGAGTGGTCTTTGTTTACTTTATTCTGAAGTTCCTGGAAATGAATGGTTTAAACTTCGATTTGTGTAAGTTAGAGTGTTTAGGCTACGGCTTGTGTGTTTGTCCATTGGTAACACACTCGAGGTTTTGGAATGTATTTCGGTGTATTTTTGTTTGAATTGTAGAGTGCGTTCTGATTTTGATTTGTGTGTGTATTTTCAATTGACAGTTTTAGAAACTAGTAAATGCATATCTCGCAATGGAATTTGGAAACTATGGTTGGTATGAATGGTTAGATGTTTAAATTGGAAAGCTTTTATAGAAGTCTTTTCAGTTAACACTAAATGTTAGATATTTTTAATAAAAGTTGGCTACTTTTGATTCCGTCAGCCATGAATCTAAATCCATTTAATGGCAGCAAGCTATTTTGATAATAGTAACAGAAATGGCACATTGTTTGAGTCCCATTATTTGGTTTTATGATTTTTTGAAGTAGATGGTTAAAACAAGATGCATGGTTTTGGGTTCACAAAATCGTGAAATTAGTGTACAAGGTAAAAACAATTTGTCACTTTTGTGATTAATTGTGGCAAACATAAACCAAGCAACTCCCGTTACTAATGTTTACCTCGGGTTTTCTAGCAGTAGCATTCATTGATATATAGTAGTGCGGTGGTAAGGTAATAAGACATACCATATTTTTTTTGTTATCACTTGCAATAATGTTGGATTGTAAAATATAATTGTGGTCGGTAGTGGAATTGAGGAAGCTGTTGCATGGTATACCGAACAAGCAACATTAAACAACACAGATTGAATATACAGAATAAACTGTTTCAACTTAAAGTTCTGATTTTGTTTTTTTATCAGCAAAAAAAGTATTATTATAAGCACCCAAACAAACACAAGCTGTGTCAGTGTTTGCTACACGGGTACAGAAAAAGGGAGATAAATAACTACACGACAGCCCCCAAAAGTATTTACTGTTGCAAGCTTGTGGACAGCAACAAAATTTGCCCCTGCTACCCCTTTGTCTTGAAAGATCTCACCAGTTATGGAACATATGGCTGCACCCGCTGCACCCACTTTTTAATCCTCTAACAGAAAAATATGCCACAACTTCGTGGTTGAAATCACGATGATTAACTTAATTTCATAGACTAGGTTGTGTTTTCTTGATGAATATAAATGTATGCCGCATAGATCTCAGGGTAAGTTTCTGCTTCACCATTTATAATAGAGAAACTTAGAAAGGATTTGCATTTTTATTTCTGTAATTTAAATTAAGTTGAAACATCAGTTACTGGCTATTGTGGAAAGCGGAGTACAAAATTTTATAGTTATGAGGAAGTTTGAAATGAAAAAGAAAATCTTTTTACTTTAATCACCTTTAAAATAGATTAATTCAGGTTTTTTCTGCATAGAGTAAGACTAGATAGCAGTTTTTGAGATGAAACTTTGTTACTTTATCATACTGATTTTAAAATCATTGTCTAACAATATGGTTGTTTCCCTCTGGAAGTGCAGTTATTGAATATTCAATGTTATTGCATTGATAAATATTTCTCAAAATTGTGGTCACTTCTTTGTTTTCTTGATTCTCAACATATTCGTGCATGCATAAAATTATCATTGTGATAAAAAACTTGAATTGATAAAATATTTGTAAATGTTGTAATGTTGCGACCTTCACCTTCTTTTGATATGTTTAGGCTGCACATCACAGGGTTTATTGCTATAGCACCTCCTGCTTTATCATTTAGTACAGGACTTGTGGAAACACTTCTCTCATGAGAATGCTGTTAAACCTGTCATTGGCGTCCTGAGCAATCTCGTTTTGCAAACCAAGGTCTTTGAAGGAGTGAAAGTTCCCTTTGTGTTTTAATTTCCTTGCTACCAACCTGTGTTTTCATTGTCTGGCGCAACTATGGCAGTTGTGAAACCTGAGGTATGGTGTCATTATATTCTATCTATTCTTTTTCTTTTATTTCATGAGTTATCTGTTGTTTTGGTCTTGTGTGTTGGCTCAATGCATATTAAACTATTGTATTTGAAATTGCATTCTCATCTTATAACAGCCAGTCCTAATGGCTGGGTAACGAGTTGGCCTATACTTCTAGTTACCACTGTTAATTCGTTTTCTTCTTTTACGTGTCTTAAATATTTTAGATTATGTAAGTAAGAAAATTGTTCAGATATAAAGCTTGGTCTCTCCTTTTCCTTCTTTTTCTGTTTCTTGCTTCTATTCTTTATGTAAATAAATATTATTTTTCTGTTCAAATTATCTGCCATTATGGTTTTTGCAGATGATTTTTTTTCTGAGAGATCACAAAGGATATGTCCTTTTATTCAATCATTTCTATGTTTTAGGCCCATATGTAGCACTTATGGGCCATTAATTTTCTCACACAAGGCTCATTACCCATATAGGATGATTAAATGAAGACATAAGAAGGAAAATTACTTGGTGTTGAAGCTGTATAATATTAGGATGGGAAGAAATTGCTTGTATCAGATCTTTGAATTTGTAGATAAGATCACCTTAACATTGTAGGGTTTTTCTAATATTACATATTCTGTTACATCTTTAATACAAATGAATATCAGTTAGGTTCAGATGCAAGAATTTTTTTTCAGCTGGGACAACTAAATAATATGATATCACATAAATAAATAAACTCATTTTTTTCTTCTTCTCCAAGTATAGTTATTTTTCTATTACTTTAAATGAAGAAACAATAACGAGGTTACTGAGTTGTTTTTGAAATTTAGAACATGGTAGTAAAGTCAGGTTTATTGTTGTCCCATGAGTAGTTTGTTGATTTCACCTTGCCTTGGACATGCTTAGATGAAATCCTACATCTGGCTTCAAACTGTGGATGGTTCTATTCATCAAGTAGAGGAAGAGGTAGCCATGTTTTGCCCCATGATTTGCCAGGAAGTACTTCAAACAGGCATGGGATCTTCCAAAACTTGTGCTATATCTCTTCCACATCATGTCAATCCTGCAATCTTGGATATGATACTTGATTACTGTCGGTTTCACCAAGTACCAGGACATTCTAACAAGGTATGGAATAATCCAACTTTCATGTGATTCGTTTTTACTTTGATTTTAGGAATATATATTTTTCGGTATTCCTTCATTATTTAAAGATTTCATGCTTCTTTGTTTAAAAGTATATTTTTATTTTAAACTACTACTTGATCCCATCTGGGCAACATTTGGTAACTTGTCTGCTATCAAAGTATTATCTGTACCATTGCTTTTACCAGCTGAAATACTGGGGAAATCACATGATTTATAGATTAACCAGTATTTGGTTGTGCTACTATTGTAGGAGCTCAAACTTTTCAATGAAAAGTTTGTTCGGATCGATACAAAGAAGTTATGTGAGTTGACATCTGCTGCTGACAGCCTCCAACTGAAGCCTTTGGTTGATCTGACCAGTCGAGCCCTTGCTAGGATTATTGAAGGAAAAACTCCTGAGGAGATTCGTGAAACATTTCATTTGCCTGATGACCTAACTGAGGTATGTGATAAAAGCAAAAGTGAGGTCATATGTTCTCATTTGCATAGATGACCTCTGCAAACACGTTTCTTGATTTACATCTATCTCTCACAGGAAGAGAAGCTGGAGCCTCTGAGAAACATAACTGATGATCCACGGATTCGACTTCTAAACAGATTGTATGCTAGAAAGAGGAAAGAACTACAAGAGAGAAAGAAACCGAAGGTATTTTCTACCATTTTAATTTCATCAATGTTCTTGAACCTTGCATATTGAATGTTCATATGATTCTTGGTTATGACAAACTTCTTGTCAGATTGTGTTGCAAGCACACTAAAATGTTTCACCTGTTTCAGGATGTTGCAGTTGAGGAGGAACCAAAGGATGAGCGTTCGGTTGAAGATCTTCTATCATTTATTAATGGCGCAGATGGAGGTATGTCATGTCATTCACCCTGACCTCTTCTATAAATTCGATTAATCAGTACTTCTGTTTCCTTGCGGCTATCTTATCAGATCTTTCATTTTATTTTTGGAGAGGGGTGATGCAGATGAACGATGATAATCTTGTATTGTTAAAGGAAAAGTATATTGCATTAATTTATTTTGTTTTTCTATGCCATACTGCAATGAGACTTGTTTGCTTAGCTTTGAGTTTTATTGGTGTAAACTATATACATCATAAATTATTTAAATCTAATAATGCTGATTAAATTTTAGTTTTGGAAGTTGCTTGGAATATAAGATTTGCCTGCTGCTATTGTTTATTATAATTGTTATTATTATTATTATTATTATTTTCATTACTTTAGAATATCTAAAATTGATCTGATCATATAATTTATTCTAGCTTATGTTATAGTACAATAATGCTACAATGCTATAATTTTTAGATTTTCTAGGAGACTGCATTTGGGACAATGATTTCCAGTGTTTGGGACTGGAGATGGGGTTAGTCTGGGGAGATGACAAATGGGACAAAGACCAGCTACTTTATGCTACTACTGATATTATTTAGTTTTGTTATTACTATTTTGATGCGTGAAGTTGCTCTCTTGTTTGTGATAGATCCTAGAGCAATTAGGTTGATTTCTTGTCATGGATAATCACATAAAATTTTCTACATTTGTTCAATCATATTTCTTTTAGTTATTATAATATTTTTAATGCACCCTATCTTGTTTTGATTTTTCGTTAGCTTACTTTGGAGATATGAATGTTTTGGCAGAAATAAAGGGAACTAGAGCAAATAAAAATAAAAAGAAGAATAGAAGGAAAGACCAGACAAAGGATCTTTCTTCAAAAAATGCAAATGAAAACAATAAGGTTAGACTCTGCCACCTAATAAAACACTTGTTGAGCATCTATTACACAACATATTTTATTAGACTTGTGTCCTCATTTGCATTGTTTATATTCACAATACCTGTTTTTAAAAAAGTATTGTTTCTCATTCAATATGCTTTTATATTAGGGGTTGAATCTTCTTCCTTCTGCATATCACAATGTCAATTTTGACAAGGCCTTAGAGGCCTCTTCAAGTAAACACTCAAGGATGCAAACCCTTCCAGATGTTAATTTTTCTCCAAAATTTGAATTTATTGATGGTGATGTTGACGATGATTTAGATCCTGCTGTGAAGGAGGAGCTTGACAGGTTAGATACATGCTTCTGCTAGTTCTTCAATTGATGAGGAATAAGTTCAAAACTGATGGTTCAAAAGCTTGAAGCTTGAAGATTTGATGTTTTTCTTATTTGTGCAATAGTTCGACCTTGAAAGATGTTGTAATTCCTGAAATCATAAATCACATGATATCTTTCTCCCCTTTTGTCATTATCAAATGCAATAAAATCACATGAAAAGAGAGGAAAGTAGATAACAAAGACTTATTCATTGATAAGGCAAGCTGGAATACAAGTCATTGGATAAAATATTAGAGAGAATACATTAGAAATTAACAAAAGGTAATAACACACGAATCAAAAGAAAATACAACTATCAAACCAACAAGTAACTATGAAGACACTCAATGAAAAGACAGAAAACACAAAAACAAGTCTATTTTCCCATATGGAGAGAAAATACAACTTATCAAACCAACAAGTAACTATAAAGACACTCGGTGAAAAGACAAAGAAAACATATAAAAGAAGCCTATTTTCATGTGTGGAGATGCATCTCATTAATTTGATCTTTGATGACTTGATTCTTGTCACAAAGATTGTCACAAAGATTAGTGAATCCCCTTTCACAAGGTGAGAAAGGTCTTTTGTGTTTTATGATTTCAGGAATTAAAACATCTTCAGGATCAAACTATTGCGCAAATAAGGATGACCACTTGTCATCATCAAATGAGTTTGTTGGTTCAAAAGCTTGAAACTAGAAGATTTGATGTTTTCAACCACCGAGAGCTAAAGGGTTTCGATCTTGTGTCTGTAGTTTTGATTTTGTGGATAATCTTGTGTAAATGATTCTGCTGCCTAAGATTATGTAGAGGAATCATTTTGGATTGCCTTTGTAAAGGTTAAGTTGGGAAGGATATTTTTAATGGGTTAAGAACATCAGTTGGCTGTAGAATATATTTTTCCTCCTCACAAGATTCTATGGACCATAGAATCTTTCTGGTTGGTTGGTTTAGTGGTTATTTTTATGGATTCATTCCTCTAAAATTATAATTACTCGAGGATTCCTGCACAATTGAATTTGGTGTGGAATGTGATGCAGTTGTCTTAGTAGTGCACTCATACTTTATGAGTAGATAACTAGTGGAATGCTTATATCATATATAACTTATGAAAGAGGATAGCCTTATCAGCTAATTCTTGCGAGGTTATTTTATTGTATTCTCTTGTACCTTGCATTTATTGACTGTTTCTTTTCCTGTAGGGAAGTGGAAGATTTTGCACGAAGATTGAATTCAGATTGGCCTGAAAGGATGCAAATTTTATCTTTGGGTCAAGGCAGAAGACTGGTACCAATCTCTGTGAATGGCAATGGTTCAACGCACCTGTACACAAGTATATCTTTCTTTCTTAATATATTCCGACATGCTGTCCTGATTTTTATTAGAAGCATCTAGACATTCTGGTCTGGTTCTGTGGTTCTGTTAGTTGTGATTCTGAACTGAGGCTAAAGAAGCAGTGATGTATTGTTGCATATGTTAATTGTTTTCAAAGGCTTGTGTTATTTCCTAGGGCTTGATCATTGTGTATGTTTTTAGTCTCTGTCTCACCCTTTTCTATCATCTGTGCATCATGCTGACTATAAGTTTTGAATCTGAAAATAATTTGAATTGATAACTGATAATTGACTAGGTCTGTGTTGAGGGTGAGGAGTTGCAGCTGAGTTCATGATTGCAAGTCTATCATTGAGCATTTAACTTATGGTACATATAGGCTTTTGATGATAGTACAGCCACTGGTTGATAATTCAATTTCCAAGTTGAGAGAAAGTTGAAGTGATCTGAAAGGATGGCAGCTCAGGGTTTGAAAGTCTCTTGATAAACACCATGTGAGTAATATTTATTTGTTCCTTATATCTTATAATCAAATGTGGCTTTGTTTTTTAAATTTGAGCTTTTTTGAATTCCGCGAGCAAGGGGAGAGGGACTACAGCGAGAGAAAGTGTGTGAAAAAATGATGAATAAAAAGAATCTTGAAAAGCAATTTGAGTATAATCCTTACCCTTGTTTCCTTGTTTTCACCTCTTATTCATTTTGTATCTTCTTCTGCTTACGTGTTGAAAAATTTATTTAAACAGGTTCGAGCGATTGGAAGGAAATGGCTTTTATGGTTTCTAAACGCTATATACTGTTGATTCATATCCATTTCTCAACTATTTCAATTTCTCCCTGCTATCTTTATTTACTGCTTTTAGCCTGTTTTTGAAATATAGAGGATAGGTATTGCAAAAAAATAAGTGGGAAATTATGGACATGTTTTATTTAAACTTAAAATAAGTTTTTTGAAATATATTTTTCTAAAAGTAGGTGAGATTTGTTAGGGAAATTACTTATCTTTAGAATAAGTGGATTGAACATGCTAATGAAAAAGAGTAGGAAATACTTATTTTATGCAAAGTATTATTTTTAACATAAACAATTCTAGGAGTCTCTCGTATGTAAGCGTAATGTAGGAATATAATAAGATAAATATCGGTTTCTTTAAAGTAAAAATTTATTTATTAAGTTAAAAATTTATCTATTTTTTTTAGGAATCAAATTGTTGTTTCATATTCATTGGAAATGGGTATATCTATATTTTTTTTAGAGGTTTTGAATATTAATTAAATAATTTTTTAATTTAAAATAAATAATAAGAAATAAATTATAATTATATAAAAGAGTATCAAATAATAATTTATTAAAGAAATTAAATAAAGTTTAAATCATTATAAAAAAATTAAAAATGATTAAATGTAAGTTGTTGTAATAAATTATGAAATTTAAGATTAAATAAAAGTTAATGTGATTTTTTAAAATGGATGGGTACAAACATGTATAAATTTACCCTAAGTTCATCTTTTATTTTAAAAGTTAAATATTATAATTTTACAATTTTATAATCATTACTTATGATTTGAATTAATAATCTTAATTATAATTCTCTTAATCCATCAATGAGTTTTTAATCTCGCTCGTAATCTCTTCAATAAAAAAATTCTTTCACTAACCTTAATAAGAGAATTATTTTAGGCGTTTTTGCTCGTAGATTCAGCTTTTTGGTTCAGTCTTCATCTTCGCTTGTAGAATCAGTTTTTTGGTTCAGTTCTTATATTTTATCTTTTATTTTTCTATGCTGTGCAATGTGCATTTACAAGGAGTGAAATTTGAGTTTTTTTTTTATTAAATAATATTATAGATTTATAAAATAGAAGTTTAATTATTTCATTAAAAAAATTAAAAAATTATAAATTTATAAAATAAGAGTTTAACTCTTTCATAAAAAAATTAAAAAATTATAAATTTATAAAATAACATCGGATGAGGCCACAACTAAACCATGTGACAAAGACAGTACAACATACTCGGTTAACATAAATTTAACAGCATGAGCATGAACGCTGAAGAATATAAAATGTATACAAAACTTAATTAAGCAGTTTCTTCCCATACCTCCATAATTTCAACTTTCTTAAAATTTCAATTTTACTTCTTAGAATTTTCAGTTTGACTTCTAGAATGCACAATCTTGTATACAAAATAAACCAATTTTAGAGTTCCTGACAATGATAAAGTGTTCCGTCTGAAACAAAAATGGAAGGAGGGAAGAAGAAAATAAAGATAAATAAACCAATTCACTAATCCATTGGTGCAAATTGAAATGTAGAAGAAGAAGAAAATAAAGATAAATAAACCAATTCACTAATCCATTGGTGCAAATTGAAATGTATAGAGGTGCAGGAAGAAACTGGGATACAGGAAGAAGCTATGAGCATGTCTACTTTGATGGTTATTGAAGTCTGGGGTAATTGTCTGGTCTTCTATAATGAATTCAACTTAAATTATTTTTCTCAACCCTTTTGGCCATGATAAGTAAAATACTTAACGGCTTCATAAATAATACAAACTTTATTTCATCAGCTTAAAAAAATATATTAATTAGTGTTTGTGTTTGTGTTATGTGAGGAATAAATTATAATTTTTAATTTAATTTTCATTCCACCCCTTATCCTTTTTACTTAAAATGAATGTCTACTGCAAAAGGAAAAAGAAAAGAAAAGAAAAGAAATAGGAATTATACATATGATATATGTCTCTACAAATACATTTTTGAGTGTGTAAAAATTATAGAGCAAAAGCTGGTAAATTGTGGTTCAAGACCTTATACATCAAAACTAAATGCATCTTCATTGCTCTTTGTCATTGTTCTGTGTGTAATAAGCCTTCAAAACTTTAGGAATATAGAGTGGCAACATGAATCCAAACAGATTGAAAGACCAAAAAGCCATGTTAGTCACAGCAAGTGCTCTTCCAACAGTGACCCTCCAAGCAGATCCACTGTGCTCCTGATTCATCTTGTACACCTCACTCCTAACCCAATCCACAATGGTGAAAATCCTTCTTGCGTTGTAGAATGCAGGAACAAGGGCTCTAATTGGAGCAGAAAATTTTTGTGAAGTGGCCACACCTTCCATGAAAACTTGGCTGGCCAAGAGAAAAACATGGGGTGTTGCTGCTTTGATCCCTTCTTTGTCACCCTCAAAAACACCCTCTAATATATAGGCTATTGGAGTGAAAAGGCCAATGGTGGCACCTGTGAGTGCATAAAGTTGAAGGAGCTTGCTTTGGGAGTTGAAAACTTGAGGATCTTTTGAAGGGTTAAGAGTGGGAAAAGCCACCTTGGATATGAAGTACATGTAAAATAGGGAGAAGAACACAAAGGCAAAGTCTTCAGGACTCACCATGCCACTGGCAGATAAGATAATTACCACTGCAAGGGAATTGAGCTGAGTGAATGAGAGAAAACCCACTTTGTTTTGTGGGGTGGATTTGTTGAATGTTTTGGCTGGTTTGTCTTCTTCTTCTTTGTAATCAATTTCCTCTTCTTTTGGGAGGCTAATGTCACAGGCAGTTGCACCAATACCACCTGACATGTTTCTGCAGTGGGAATGTCCTTTTTGCTGGATCCAAGGACTAGGCTGAGTTTGTTTCTCTTTGGTTGTCTTCAGAAGGAAAATGAAAATGAAAACTCGGTCTTTTTGGTATGGAGAAATTGATGGGTTTTTGTTGAACTGTGATTTCGTTTTGTGGTGGTAAATGCATGCAAAGGAAAAGAAAGAAAGTAAATGGGGTTTGGGGTATTTATTGATGGGTAGGTTTCCCAATGGATCGGAAAGAAGGTGAGATAAGTACGTACGAGAAATATGGAAAGTTGAAACACCTGTTTTGTTAGTTCCAAGTTGTGAAATGTGATAATGCTTTGTCTAAATTATATATCAATCCTTCACGTCATCTTATGTGTTCAAATTGCACATTTTTTCAACTTTTATTTTATGATATTCTTTTAAATAGTTTAACTTTAATTAATGATTGATTCGGCTGTATAGTTTTATTTTATGATAAAAATATTTTTTGTTGAATTAAATATATTTTTCATTTCAAATTATTATAAAGTACTATATTTTATTTTAAAGTAATGCTTATATTATAGACCTAACGAAAAGTCCACATGAAATAGTAAAACATAAAGGATAATGATACAATGTCTCAGTTTTTTGACCCCAATTTTACCCGTCTACGTGGCATGAGTTATTTTAATGTTTTGTTAAATATGAAAAGAGAACTGACGCGTGAGGTTAAGAATGGTTTATAGGTCATGCGCTCGCATAGGAAAACTGAGAAAAAACAAGTGAAGACTACGGTTTTGGAAAAACAGAGTGCGGTTTTGGGAAAGGAAAACAGAGGCGGGCTTTGTGGCTATTGCAGCTTCCTCCACAATCGCTACTGATCGCTGCTGCAGCTTCCTCCACAATTGCAAGCCCTAATTTTGGTGTTGTTCTTCTCCAAATCAAAGGCCAATTTGGTATGTTTTACTTCCCCGATTGCAATCCCGTATTTTTGTGTTGTTCTTCCCCAAATGAAACCCTATTGTCGTATGTTCTTGTTCCCCGATTGAAATGTCATTTTTATGTGTTGTTGTTCCCCAAATCAATGCTCTCTCAATCCTAAATGTTGTTGTGGACTATTAATTCGAAATGTGAATGAATTTGTGTAAGCAAAAATGCTTCGAATGTGCGAATGCTTTTGAAGAAGAAGCATTTCGGCAATTAAGCTTGGGTGGGTACAAAATGCAAATTGTAGCTGTGTTGTTGGATGTTAGAAAGTGAGTTTGTTGGTTTCGACATTTAGGCTTGGGAGGGTACAAAAAGCAAACTGGATTTGTGTTGTTAGATGTTAGAAAGTTAGTTTGTTAGTTTTTGACTATGTTGTGTGTAATTTTATTGATCTGTGCCGAATTTGTTTAAATTAAATTTGGTTAATGCATTTCATAATTTCAGGTCAGTTGACATGAATGACGTTAGTGAAGGTTCCGAAGGTAGTGAAGGTTGTGAAGTTGGAGATTGTAGTGATATAAGTTAGGTATTTTAGTTTTTGTTGCTTTGTAACTTAATTTATATTTCAGTAGAATAAGTTTAACCAATGGTTTTTAATATGAATATTTGCAGATTAATTCCAGACATTCTTGTAGAACACAATATATTGGTTTGTTGAACAAGAAGTTAAGTGTCAAGCAAAAAAAATGTATTCAAGGAACATCGTCACTGAGTTTCATGACACAATCTTTTGTGTGAGGTTGACCAAATATCAAAGTCGAGGGTCTCATCTGGTATATGTCATTTTCAAGTTTTCTATTTTCATTAACCAAATGTTAACCTCACATTAATTGGGAAACTAAATTTTTTTTTATGTTTTTTGTCAATCAGGACCTTAACACCAAATTTGCTACCTTAATCAGGAGTAAGCATATCAATCAGGTTGTTCTTAGTGGTCCTAATAGTGTTGTAGTATGCAAACTTCTAATTTCAGATTCACCCCACTCCACCAAGATTGGGAAGGGCTGGAAGCAATTTTGCAATGAACATCAATTGAAAGAAGGAGATTGTGTGCTCTTTCAAGTGGATCACGTTGATGTCGATGAATTCATTACAGTCTTTGTCAACAAATGTTTGTGTGATGAGTAACTATGATGTTCAAACAATTAGATGTGATGTTATGTATGTTAAAGTTTTTTGTTAAATTTGATATTTGTGTTTTGTGGTGAATGAGGTCCTACTTTAATTATAAATAGCTATATTGATCTTTTAAATTATATGTATTCTTAGTGGTATTATAATGAATTGTACTTTACTAAGTGAATAAGTGTCTTTTTCAAGTCTAGATTTGGTATGAGCAGTACCGAAACTGGTTTTGAAGTGTCTTTTAAAAAAAAACCACTGGTTTGGACACAATGCAAAACACATCCAAATAATTCCATGAACATGAACGTGAATCATCAGTAAACAACTCAAAGAAGTAAGTAGAAATGAAGATACAAAAAATAACCAAAATTTGTGGTAATAGAATAAACTGTACTTTTCTACTTGAATAAGTGTCTTTTTCAAGTCTAGATTTGGTACGAGCAGTACTAGAACTGGTTTTGAAGTGTCTTTTTACATAAGAAATGGTTTGGACACAATGCAAAACACATCCAAATAATTCCATCAACGTGAATCATCAGTAAACAACTCAAAGAAATAAGTAGAAATGAAGATAGAAAAAATAACCAACATTTGTGGTTTTAGAATGAACTGTACTTTTCTTCTTGAATAAGTGTCTTTTTTAAGTCTAGATTTGGTACGAGCAGTATTGGAACTGATTTTCAAATGTCTTTTTACATAAAAACTGGTTTGGACACAATACAAAACACATCCAAATAATTTCATCAACGTGTGAATCATCAGTAAACAACTCAAAGAAGTAAGTAGAAATGAAGATAGAAAAAATAACTAAGATTTGTGGTACTAGAATGAACTGTACTTTTCTGCTTGAATAAGTGTCTTTTTCAAGTCTAGATTTGGTACGAGCAGTACTGGAACTGGTTTTGAAGTGTCTTTTCACATAAAAAATGGTTTGGACATAATGCAAAACACATCCAAATAATTCCATCAACGTGAATCATCAGTAAACAACTCAAAGAAATAAATAGAAATGAAGATAGAAAAAATAATCAAGATTTGTGGTACTAGAATGAACTGTACTTTTCTGCTTGAATAAGTGTCTTTTTCAAGTTTAGATTTGGTACAAGCAGTACTGGAACTGATTTTCAAATGTCTTTTTACATAAGAAATGGTTTGGAAACAATGCAAAACACATCCAAATAATTCCATCAACGTGAATCATCAGTAAAAAAAAAGTAGACATGAAGATAGAAAAAATAACCAACATTTGTGGTTTTAGAATGAACTGTACTTTTCTGCTTCAATAAGTGTCTTTTTCAAGTCTAGATTTGGTACGAGCGGTATTGGAACTGGTTTTCAAATGTTTTTTTACATAAAACCTGGTTTGGACACAATGTAAAACACATCCAAATAATTCCATCAACGTGAATCATCAGTAAACAACTCAATGAAGATAGAAAAAATAACCAACATTTGTGGTACTAAAATGAACTTTATTTTTCGGCTTCAATAAGTGTCTTTTTCAAGTTTAAATTTGGTACGAGCAGCACTAGAATTGGTTTTAAATGTCTTTTTACATAAAAATTGGTTTGGACACAATGCAAAACACATCCAAATAATTTCGTCAATGTGAATCATCAGTAAACAACTCAAAGAAGTAAGTAGAAATAAAGATAGAAAAAAATAATCAAGATTTGTGGTACTAAAATGAACTGTACTTTTCTGCTTGCATAAGTGTCTTTTTCAAGTTTAGATTTGGTACGAGCAGTACTGGAATTGGTTTTCAAATGTCTTTTTACATAAAAATTGGTTTGGACACAATGCAAAACACATCCAAATAATTCAATGAACGTGAATCATCAGTAAACAACTCAAAGAAGTAAGTAGAAATGAAGATAGAAAAAATAACCAATATTTGTGGTACTAGAATGAACTGAACTTTTATGCTTGAATAAATGTCTTTTTCAAGTTTAGATTTGGTACGACCAGTACTGGAATTGGTTTTCAAATGTCTTTTTACAAAAACACTGCTTTGGACACAATGCAAAACACATCCAAATAATTCCATCAACGACCATTGATCAGTAAAGCTCTCTCAATGATTGAACTAAAATTTAATTCAATCAAAAATTAACATTTGTCTTCCTTAAATTAAGTATATTGTTCACCTTGTATAACTGTCGTTTTGAAGTGTACATATAGTACAAGGAATACTGCCACTCTCTTTGAGGTCTGTTTTCACAACAAATTTCGTTTGTCATCAATGACATTCACATTCAAATGGTTGGATTACCATCAAATCATCAATAAACCGGTCAATGTACAAACTACATATTAACTCCAACAAATGATTCAAAAATATATATTATAGTGCCTACATAAGTGGCTTTTTCAATGACACTTTTAGTTCAAACACTGCAGAACAGATTGACGTTCAAATAACAGTTTCCAATCAAATTCAAATGTATTAATATGGCGTATATATTATTGTGCAAGTATCAGTTTCTATTTCATCCAAGTTTCCGAACAAAATATACAATAAATACATTCATTTCCTGCGTCTACTTCATTCTAACTATACATATCTACAATTATCTACATCCCATTTCTCAAAAAGCCTGTTATTGCATTTCATCAAAGGTATGCCCAAATTCATAACCTTAGTCTCCAAAACAATACAATCACAGAATTATGATGTATGCAAAACCATAAACTTCTACATTTACAATAACTATTTCTTCATGAGCAGATCATAGTGCTGAATAACTTCATCGCGGTGGACATTATCTTCATGTAAAACCCAATCACAAACGAATTTCTGCCTAATTAATTGTAGCTCCTCCTAAAAAGAACAACATGATAATGTTACCAAATGTAATCTTCAAAGAAACACTAAAAAAAAAATATTATATAGGTAAGAACTATTGTGAGCATGTGACCTGCTACAAGCATTAGTTGGTCTCTAATTAGGAGAAGGGGTGGGGATAAGAACTGCATGCAAGTGCTTTAAGGGTTGCATTCCAATTATTGATATTTGATCAACACACCTAACAAGAATTTGGTCTTGTATTTATTTTCAAACTCATTGCAAAGCTCCCACTACTGTTTTCCTTCCACTGGACCATTTATACCTACTACAATTATCAATTCTCATGGCAGAAGATGTTAAACTATTTAAATATCCTCTCCCACACAATGTTCAACCACAAATCAAGAAAGTAGAAGCAATGAAGTAAAAAAATACCCACATTAAACCACAAACACAATGTTCAACCACATTCGCAAATTACTATAAAAAATTAAACAATGATTTCAAGTGCACCAAACTCATTAAACTATGGAATCAAAACCATACATTCACCTACATTCAACCAATAACCATTTCGGAACTAACCGCCTTCAAATAGGGTTTTTTACGATAACCTACCGGGCAAAGATTCCTTGTGTGAATGGCCTTCAATGAACCAAGAACTACGCCACCAAGATTGTGGCCAAGCAATGCGCCCAACGGTACCCACCAATTTCCGACGAACCAACCGCGTCAACCAACCTAAACCACTCCCGAGAAGTCCGCTCTCCGCTTCGACTGCTACCCACACCAAATATCAACAACAACAACCTTTGTGGAAGAAGAGGCTTTTGGGGAAGAAAAAATTCTTGGGAAAGAAAAAGCTCTGTGTTTGTGTAAGCTTGTGGAAGAAGAACGTTGCGGAAGAAGAAGAACAAGGAAAAACCGAACCAACTTAGCTTATTTTTTTAAAATGTTTCCCCAATTTCACGCGCGTGCACACTACGCAAAAAAACCTGGGACGCTGCCTTCAATTACAGTAACACTTTAAAAAATATTAAATAACCCATGCCACGTAGCAGGTAAAATTGGGGTCAAAAAACTGAGGCATTGTATCATTATCCAAACATAAACAACACAAAAAAAGTGATGCTCACGAGGCATCTATCGTAATCCTGCTGATTTTATAAAAATATTTATTTCATCATATAGTGATGTCGTCAGAACTTATTTTTTACCTTTTTAACTTAATTCTGAACATAGTAAGAGTGTACAATTTTTACCATAAAATAATTAGAAATCACCATATATATATATATATATATATATATATATATATATATATATATATATATATATATATATATATATATATATATATATATATATATAATTAAGAATAATTACTCCAAAAATTAATAATCTTATAATACATAAAAACTCATGATTAAGCACACTGTAAAATTAAACTTAATATTTTTAGGATATACTACTAATTAAATTCTTATAGTTTTTCATCTTTAAGAATAGAACTACATGATCAAAAAGCAACATTCCAAGGAAGGAAAGTAATAAGTGCATTAATATCTAAGAAAGAAAAATTCTTTACACGCTGCCCTGAACAGTAGTGTAAGAAATCTAATCTAATACTATATACAATTGTGAACTAACAAATGACAACTTCTTGAATATTTTAATATTTCTGAACCATTTGCATTCAAAATTTATTTTCTACAACCGGAGAATATGACTATGTGTGAACCTCTCAGAATTTTGAAGATTAAAAAATAAATCAAAAAGAAATCACTTTCACACTATTTTGTTCTCACTCTTCGTGTCCCATACACAATATCATCATCTTTCAAACGTCTCTCTCTTTCTAAAACTTCTTCATCTTCTTCTCTCTCTTTCTCAAACCTCTTCATTTTCTTCTCTCTCTTTCTCGAACCTCTTACCTCTTCAACTTCTCTCTCTTTCTCAAACCTCTTCAACTTCTTCATCTCTCTCTGAATCACTCACACACAACACCATGGCGAACACCACATCTTCAACTTCATCTCTCTCTTTCTCACTCACATAGAACACTATCGTTCTCATTTTACATACGTCCTTACCTTTTTTATGAGACTTCATCTCTGTCTTTCTTACTCAAACATTCAGATCTACTTAAGTGAGTTTTCTTTCTGATTTCAGTTTTTCTTTAATTGAATGAGTAGAACACCATCTTTCTCATTTTACATTTGATTTTTTTGGCTGTAGAATGATAATGTTATGTAAAGTATTTATTTTTACTCAACTTTCGGTTATTTTCATCTTTCTCAATGAAAAAAAAATCTTTTTGGTTCTTTTCTGCTGGATCTCGAGTTTTGATCTCGATTTTGCTCTTAAATCTACTTTGTATTTGTTTTATTTTTGTGTTGCATTGATGTTTTGCTCTCAGAATCATGAGCAACGTGAAGAACACAAAAAAGTAACAACTTTTCTGCGATTTTTTGTTCTTCTACCATATTTAACTAATATTCTTTGTTGTATTTCTCTATTGGGGGATGTTTTGCTCTCAGATCTACTTTGTATTTCTTTTATTTTTGTTTTGGATTGATGTTTTGCTCTAAGATTCATGAGCACCGTGAAGAACACAAAAAATATAACAACTTTTCTACGATTTTTATTCTTCTATCATATTTAACTCATTTTCTTTGTCATATTGATATTTTGCTCTCAGATATACTTTTTTGTTGTTGTATTTTTGTGTTTGATCGATGCTTTGCTCTGAGATTCATGAGCACCATGAAGAACACCGAAAAGGTAACAAATTTTTGTGTTGCATTGATATTTTGCTCTCAGAATCATGAGCATCGTGAAGAACACTAAAAAGGTAACAACTTTTCTACGATTTTTCGTTCTTCTACCATATTTAACTAATTTTTTGTTGTTGTATTTCTCATATGGATGGATGTTTTGCTTTCAGATCTACTTTGTATTTCTTTTATTTTTGTTTTGGATTGATGTTTTGCTCTGAGATTCATGAGCACCGTGAAGAACACAAGAAAGGTAACAACTTTTATGCGATTTTTCGTTCTTTACCATATTTAACTTCTTTTATTTGTTATATTTATCTGTTCGATGGATGTAATGTTTTACTATCAGATCTACTATTTTTTTGTTATATTTCTGTGTTGGATCGATGTTTTACTCTAAGATTCATGAAGAACATCGAAAAAATATAAACTTGAGCGTTGCACATCTCATAATCATGAGTACCGTGAAGAACACCAAAAAGGTAACAACTATTCTTCTTCTTTGCGATTTTTTTTCATCTACCATATTTAACTACTTTTCTTTGTTGTATTTCTTTGTTTGATGGATGTTTTGTTCTCATATGCATGGACACCGTGAAGAACACCAAAAAGATAACAACTTTTTTTCTTCTCTGCGTTTTTTTTTGTCTTCTACCGTATTTGACTACTTTTCTTTGTAATAGTCCTCTGTTGGATGGATGTTTTGCTCTCAGATTTATGAACATAAAAAATGTAACAAATTTTTTGCTTCTCTGTGATTTTTTGTTCTTCTACCATATTTAAACACTTTTCTTTGTAGTTTTGCTCTATTGAATAACTGTTTTCTTTTGAGATTCATGAACACGGTAAATAACACAAAAAAGGTAACAACTTCTTTTTTCTCTTTGATTTTTTGTTCTTCTACCGTATTTAACTAATTTTATTTGTAGCATTTGTCTATTATACCAAGGTTTTTCTTTGAGATTCATTAACTAATTGAAGAACGCCAAAAAATGGTCAATGTTTTTCTTCTTCTGTCTTATCTTTTCTTCTTCTACCATATGTAATATCTAACTCATTTTCTTTGTAATATTTAACTGTTAGATCGGGGTTTCTTTTTGTCAGATTCATTAATTGATTGAGGCAAGGACATCCATGTAAATTTTCTGTGAAATGGTTCAATGAACTCATTGAACAATAGAAAAAAAGGTGAAACCTGTTGAATCAATAGTTATTTGCGAGATGACTTAGATTTTTTTAATCCTGTTTGATCAATAATTATCTTTCAAAAATCTCTTATTTTGTTATTATCAGAGTTCATTGGCAATCTTTCATTTTTAAAACTTCATTCATTTTTTTTCTTTAATTAACAGAGTCTTCAATCTTCATAGTTTTATTTTTTGAACATTATCAAGATATATTTTTATATTTAATTATTTTATCATATGAAATTATTTAATATATAATATTGAATGACTGTAATGTATTGATAACAGTCAGTAATAATCTTTCATTTTTAAAACTTCATTCTATTTTTTTTTGTCTTTATTTTTCAAATTTTCTTCCTCACATACCACACCTGCAATGGTTTTTTGGAAAGATGAATATGGTGGGTGTCTAAGAAGAATGAGGGAGCCAAAAGATGTTTGTTGAAGATGCAAAAATGTGCCCAAGACATTTACGCAATTGCTAAGAACAAAAGAGCACACATGCCTATGTGGGAAAATTTAATCTTGGTGGAACATTTATGTTTGACAGAGGTCATAAGAGCATACAAATTAATGCGAAAAATGTAATCTTTGGGTAGAACATTTATGTTTGACAAAGGTTGGAAATGACGTGTTGGGAGAAGGCGTGCATTGGAAGATACTACATTAAATGGAAGTGTCATATCCAAAAAAAACATAGTTGGTGATCTTCATAATTAATGTTTTGAAGTAGTAAGTATCATAAGATGACACTTTAGGAACCTTTACAGAGTTTTTCGAGAATGTAACCATTTGTTTTTTAAATTTCATAGTTTCTTTGGAAATGTAACTAATTTTTTGAGAATAAATTAAATTAAAATTTGTAATTCAATAAATTAATTAGGATTTAATGTGGATTTTACAGATATTGTACGATATTTACTTAAATGTTTCGCAGCCTTGAGGGTAAATACTTTTAAATATAATTTTAATGTTATTTGATAAAATAATATTAATATTTACTATTTGAGAATTATAATAGTGAAGTAAATGAAAATTATAAACTACAATTTATTTTTAAAATAAATGCAAATCATAAAGGTAAAATCCAAAATTTCTTAATTTTCCAATAAACAAACTTAAAATATGAAGCTCATGCCCCAATAAATATTTATTAAAGTTTAATAGGTTAAATTTATAACACACATTTTAAAAAATTTCAAAGTAGAAAAAAAGATTTATAACTTAAAATAAAAAGAAATACATAATGCCTAGTTTGTAACTAACAAATATTTTTATATAAATATTAATAGTTTCTCTAGAAACAAAATTAGGTATTTTATAATTTTTTTTAGGAATAATCATTACATATTACACATTTTTTTAATCTGATCAATTAATAATTTCTTACTAATTTATTAATTAATAATAATAATAATAATAATAAATCCAAATAAAATTACTTACTTTAAACCTAGGTTACTGAAGAAGTTTTTTATACTTTTCAAAACCTATTTTTCATCCTCCAAAAATGAAAAGATGTTGAGAAGAATAAAATTAACTTTTCAGTTTCTTCCAACACTACTTTTAAGGTACACTTTTGTCTCTTCCAACACGATTTTGTCATTAATTAGCATTAATTACGAAGAAACAAATGACTTTTTGTGTGTCTCAATGCAATGTTATATTTGAATTTATTGTATTATAATTTTAAATGGAAAATGTTTTAAAAAATTACGAAGAAACAAATGACTTCTTGAACAAATTTTATACTATGTAAATGACCAAACAAGGGGAGAAATATTTAAACAAGCAGTAGAAGAAAATAATTGTTCTTCTAATGCCATATCAGCATGTCATAGAATCAAAGATGAAAGAAAACTTAAAACGAAGATAGCTTTATTGATAAGAAAAGTACAATTTTTCCAAGTTATTTTACAATTTTAAATTTAAGTTTGAATATTTGTAACTTCAAAGTTGAAAGATTCGTGAGTTACAAAATGTCATCTTTGTTTACCTCGATTTTTAATATTCCTTTAATTGTTAAATATGGAGAGAACTTTTACGTGTAAAGTCTCTTAGTCTCTTAGCAACAATAGTTAATTTGTAAAAATGTTTTATTTTCTTAATATATTAAGAATTGGAGTTTTGGAAATTTTCAACCTTTAATTTCTAACAATTGTTAATTTATACAAAATTATTTTTTTTCTTAATTTTCAATGTAGCTTCTTAAATAAGCTTCAAAAAATCAACAATTACGTCTTTCAAATGTCAACAATATAGAGAATGAATGAAAAAATATTGGTCACACTACCAATGAAAAACTTCTCATATTCTTTTTGTCTTCCAACATTTTTGTTGTCAAATATCAACAACTTTTCGTCTTCCAAGAATTTTGTATCATTGGACTTCAGAGAACATTAATTACGAACAAAAGCAATTCAATATTTTTCTATCTCAATGCATTGCCAACTTACAATAAGGCAGATTCACATAAATGAAGGAAATTGGCCTCTTCCAACACTTATTCATTTTTAATTATAACTCTATTTATTATGAACAACAACAATTATAATTTGTTGGACTCAATGCAATGTCAAACATCAATCAAATTTGAAAGACTAGTGATCCTGCACTTCAAATCTTTATTTTAAATTTTATTTTTTAGATTAATAAATTTTAAAAAGATAAATAATGTGCATTACATTAATTCAGTAATAGGTTCATTAAATATTCTTCATTCTATCACTAAAAACCTTACAATTCTTCATTTCAGGATTTCTAAAATAGTGTTATAATGCATTCAGGGTTTCTAAAATAGTGTTATAATGTATTGTAAAGTGTTGTCTTAAAACATATTTTTTTACATGATATTTGGTATGTTTGACTTCGGTAGTCACCAAAAAGACAAAATTTAGACTATTACGAAAAAAATTGATAAGATTCGAATCTAATATTCAATATATTTCAATTTTAATTTTTTTTCCATTTATAGTTTTAAAGTTTAAATTTTATTATTTTTATATGACATTTATGAATATTAATAAAACAAAAATGATAATGTGGGAATATTGCATTTAAAATCAAATGTTTTTCAATTAATGCCCTTTGGAAATAGAAGGTTTCAACATTAATTTTCTTTCCATGTATATTCTTTTGAATATCAAAGAATATATATATATATATATA
>Ga0214542_1002497_pt1 | contig 37981 bp, 17 predicted proteins | sample CNSS1metaG_FD_160096 | JGI IMG/M metagenome (GOLD analysis project Ga0214542, IMG submission 160096) | Root nodule microbial communities from cowpea collected in UCLA plant growth center, Los Angeles, California, USA - CNSS1 | ecosystem: Host-associated > Plants > Roots > Nodule | place: USA...
CACACTCATAAATCAGTAGTCCCTGGTCTGATTTGGCACCAGGTTAAAACGCGATTGTCCCCTCAGAACGCGAATCCAAACGCGCTTTTGCGTTTCCGATTCCTTTCATCAGAAGCGAAGAAAGTCGGTGACGTTCGCCAGAGAAGAAAACGTCGTCGTTTCGGAGAGCTGAAGCTGTTCCTTATCTGCCACATTTTCATTCCGATGTAGATGACATTGTTCTGTCTCTTTCTCTCTGAGCGTAACCCAAACACCAATGAGGCAGCACAAGCAGGTTTCAGCCCTTAACCGGCGACCCACCGTCCTTTATCTAGTGTTCGCCGCCGCATTGTTCTCCCTCCTCCTCTTCTACATCCAATCCTCTCTCTTCGCAGGTATTTTCGCCGTAACCACACCACACTTGTAATATCAATCATTTTAATTCTGTTTTCTTAATTTCCTTTTAAATTCGCATGTTCAGGGTCCCTTTCTTCGGCTCGCAAATCCGAAATTATCCGCGTCTTGTCTAACTTTCAGTCCAGTGTTCAGCAATGTGTGGTAACTGTTCGATCTGAAACATTTCTCCCTGATGAATAATACTGATGTGGTTATTTATTTATCTTATCATTTCTCATTATTATTGATGTGTAACTCCGGCTACACTCACTTCCAATTCTGATAGGAGAGGCACATAAACAACACATAAGCAACTGAATCTAAGTCTTGTTGTGCGTTTATTTTTTATTTTTTAAGAAGATAGAATATAGTTGTGTTAAGATATGAGCTGATTTTGGAAATTGAAACAGGATAATAGGGGGCTAGGACTCACTGCTCATATTATTGATCATTGTAATTTGATCCTTAAATACCCTGAAGGTACCAACAGCTCTTGGGTATGTCTTTCTGTCTCTTCAATTCTGAGTTCTGAGAACACTTATTTGGTTTAATGTTTCGTTAATGGTCAAACTGTTGAGTTCCTTTTTTTTTTTTTTCAATGTTTAAATTATTGCAGTACAACGCACAGTTTAAGCACTTTGAGCCGTTGGAGTACACATATGATGTGTGTGAGGCAATCCTGTTGTGGGAACAGGTGCATTGTCATGGCACTCCTTTTGTTCCTGTTTAGTTTGAACTTTCAGAATGAGTATTTACTTCGGCTGATATGTTGAGATGTTGCAGTATCGGAACATGACAACTGTGTTGACCAGAGAGTATCTTGATTCTCGACCTGGTGGTTGGGTGGATTATGCTCCACAAAGGATAGCACAGTTGTAAGGATCTTGAAACCTTATTTCAATTTTGTTTATTGGGTTGCATGTGTTATCAGTTAGTGTGTGTGCGCTAATGCTTTTTCTTCTTGTAGGGGGACAAAGAAGTGCATCAACAAGACTCTTTGTGAAGAGAACCTCAATGTATTATTACCTGCAAAGCCCCCATTTCACCCACGGCAGTTCCAAACTTGTGCTGTTGTTGGGAATTCTGGGGACCTTCTGAAGACTACATTCGGGAAAGAAATTGATAGCCATGATGCTGTTATTCGAGACAATGAGGCCCCTGTTAATGAGGTATACATGTCAACCCATCATAATGGGGCAAAGTTTTAACAATTTCTTCTTTCATTTCCGTTGTCTTGAAATCCTGTTAGTTTATCCAAAGCATAGATGAAACTGACCACTTGCTTCTGCAATATCCATCTATTATTTTTACTTCTGAACAAGATGCCAAAAAATGATACAGTATTAGAGTTTGTAGTGCATTTATCTGATATGCTATTAAAAAGGTCGCTGATACTTATTTTGTCTCTACGAATTGTGTAGGAATATGCCAAATATGTTGGTCTTAAGAGGGATTTCCGTCTAGTTGTCAGAGGTGCTGCTCGTAACATGGTCCCTATTCTAAAAGGATCTGGTAAGTTATTATTTTTTATAATATTTAAACGAAGATGCGAAACTTCTGTTGAAATTTTGGGCCATATTAGTTGTATTGGGAATCTATCCAGTGTGAAATATAGCTTTAATTTTTCTATTAAAGATTTGGCATGCAAAAAAATCACTACGGAACAATGACATCCTAACTAGATTGTCAATTGAATGTCCATCTATCATTTGTAACATGTCAAAAGATATATAAAAAACTTAAAAAATAAGAATTACCAACAAAAACATGAAGGGACTAGGTCAAACCTCTAAATAACAAAATCAAGAAAATCTAAACGCAAGTAACCCGTACTTGTTCGTAGGAAACTTTCCCTAATAAATTCTGGCATAATATCCAACAAATAAAACTCATGTTTTTCTTCAAAACCATAGTTGGCAAGTTTATCAAGACTATATTACCTTCTCTATAAGTATGATATAGAAAAAAAAATGCATAGAAGAACAAAGTTGAAGACATCTAATCCATCTCCCTCGGATTTTCCATGGTACAGGATGAACATCCTTTGAAGCTTCAATCACAAGCTTCGATTCTCATTCCTACCAAAGTTTGCATCGTCCCCATCCCCTTCGATATACTTGTTCAATAGGCTATAATAGAAGCCATGATCTTCTCTTGGAATGCAACAATAAGGCCTATTTATGCCACAAATCCTCCCATAAAAAAATCACCTTTAGTGCCTTAAGATAAATACATGCATTGGTAGCGTGTTCAAAACTCCCATGAGCTGCACCATTTGTGTTGCACTTAACTCTTGGGATATTGAGAAGAAAACTGTTGCACACTTTTGGCATTCAGTAGTGTGTGTGTGTGTGTATATATATATATATATATATATATATATATATATATATATATATATATATATAGGGATGTCAACGGGACGGGTAGGGTACGGGTAGTAGCCCCGTACCCTACTTGCTAGATAAATATCCGCCCCGTACCCATATCCGTGTGAATATCCGTTATGCTGGTACCCGTATATTTTTGTAATATCTACGGGTACTCGCGGGTATTTACAAAGAGAAATTTAATATTTAATAAAAAAATTTAACCATAAATTCAAATAAAAATACAAGGCATAACGTTTATAAATTTCAAACAAAGTGAAAATAATTCATTTAAATATTATTGAATGACAATTTACAAATAAATAAAAAAATTTAAAATCAATTGATAAAAAATAACCCATTCAAAATCAATGTGTTAATGTTTTAATAATTTTTTTAAATTTAAATTAGAGTATAGTAGGTACGGGTATCCATGGGTACGGATACTATGATACCCGTACCCGTCCCGTTAACATGCAGGTATAAAAAATACCAGTACTCATTACCCGCGGGTATCTATTTTCAATATCCATTTTTTACTCATTGCGGATTTTATCCGCGAATATGAATTTTTTTGACATCACTATATATATATATATATATATATATATATATATATATATGTATATGTAGAAAGTGAACTAAATGCCTATGATAGCGTATGTCCATTTGCAACCAACAACATTTTTTCCTAGAGGAAGATGAACCAACTGTCGTATACCACTTTGCTCAAGAGTATGCTTTTAACAATCATGTTTTGTTGCTATACAGGACGATCAAGTGTTTCACAAAGATTTTTTGGAAACATAAATAGGAGATAGAGAAGATACAAAGAGAAATATGACGGAGATAAATGATGATAACACAACAAATTATAAATAGGATGGGAAGTCAGTGGAGGATGGTATTGGAAGTCAGTGGAGGACGAGTAGATCAAATACCTTTCCTAAGAGTTATAGGCTAACTAGAGCTTTCATCCTAGGGATCCATGCTATTGGAGGTCATTCCTAAGAGTTATAGGCTAACTAGAGCTTTCATCCTAGGGATCCATGCTATTGGAGGTCAGTGGAGGAGTACATGAATAAGGAGGTTATGCATGCAAAGTTGGATATATTCTGTGTCCTGTGGAGATATGTGAGACAAGGTTGTGGGGAGGACTTGGGGCGAATGTTGGTTTAAGAAGAGGATTGGTCTTCATGGTTGGGAGACTTATGATGAGGAACCAACAATGGGCTAAAGTAAAACCAATTGGATAGTATCTAAGCCTTGTAAAGAAGAAGTAAATAAGGGGGTTCCTTTAAAAAAAAGTAACATCGGAAAACATATAATTGTTTAGTGTTTGAAGAATAATATTAGTTCCCTTGCTGAGTATGAGAATATCCAAGTAAGACACATGATAGATTGAACTAAAGGCTTATCCAAACTTGGAGAGGCATCTTGAGAAAAACAAGTACAACCAAAAACTTAAGAAGTATGATATAATGGTTTAGTTGGAAAAATTACAGAATGAGGATTTGTTTCTTAAACAAAGGAGGAAGACATTCTATTTATGAGAAAGCATGTAATGAGAACATCATCACCCCAATGATGATCAGGAATATTAAAGCAATAAAGTTTGCACAATTTCAATTAAGTGTCTATTATTCTTTATTCAATTCCATTTTTGTAGTTTATGGGGATATGTGGATTGATGTAGAATGCCTTGTGAAGATAAATAAGAAGAGATATTAGAGAAATATTCTTTGGAGAACTTTGATTATTTCTCCAAATTTATTTTATTATTTCATTGAAAAAGGACATAAAAATGGACAAAAATACAAATAATTTTTTTATTAAATAAATCAAAGTACAACGAGAATATTGATCAATAAAAGTGAAAAAAATATTTGAATCCAAAAGCTGTGCATGGCTTGGATACCAAATTTCCGAGTGAATGATGGAAAAAACAAAGTTATATTTTGTTTCATTTTGCCTAAGAAAAGATCTAACATGTTTCTCCAATTGACATTTTTTTTACATTATTCACACTCTAACATATTTTAGTGAGTCCTGCCACCATTTCCTTTAACTAAGACAGATTTGGATGACCTAAGCGATCATAAATAGGGTTTGGAGAGAGATGCAAAATACGACAGAGGGATTGGTTTCTAAATAATGGATTCAAGATTCATGTTCCATGTCAATCAATCAACTTGTACCATGTTCCTGTACAACAAAAAAATAAAAATCAAGGGCCATAGAACAATTCAATGACTTGCTGATAAAATTCCAAATAGAATTGTCTCAAAAGTTGGAAATTGGGGTTGGGGATTGGAATTAATTTAAACAGGAAATTAGGAATTGAAAACGTAACAATGAAAACTTGGATAAAGGAAGGTACCACAAACAAAATAAGCCTAAGGATTATCGTCACAGAAATTAGCAAAATCAGTGAATTATTGATAAAGTCACAAGATGCACTGATAAAGTCACAAGATGCACGAAAGAACCCTAGCATAAAAATATTCTCACTTTTGTCAAAATCATCCGTCCCTTTTTCTGATTCCAAAATGTTTTAATACACCTTTATTTTCAAAGTTTTTCCTCATTTGTAAGTACAGAAAGAAAAAAACACCTATATCATAATAAAGTTTATTTGACCCGGTGGTTAAGTGAACACATTCTAAACTTGCGGTTCTGGGCTCATTCTAACTTTAATTAATATTTTAAACAATTTTACTTTATCTCTCCAAGCATGTTATACATGTAATCAACCTAGTATATGCTCAAAGTGGTGGGCTTTCCACAATTGAGCTTGCAATAGATGAACCACCTTATGCTCTAGTGACTCCTGTCGTCGTGTCCTTGGGCTTCACGTCACTTGGTTAGTTGACTAAGGGTAAGGGAGATAAAATTAAAAGGACAATTAGGGATAAAGAGAACACATTTCAAGTTTAAAGAGAGAGACATAGCGAACCAATTCCCTTGGTAGCAACCTTAGAGCCATTTGCTAGAGTAGTGACTTGGTTAGTTGACTTAGGGAGATTTAATTAAAAGGATAATTAGGGACAACGAAAACACATTTCAAGTTTCAGGAAGGAGAGAGAAATATTGGACCAATTCCCTTGGAAGTAACCTTAGAGCCATTTGCTAGAGTAGTTAGATGAGGAAATTTTGGGGAAGATATTGAGGCGAAGAAGGAATGATTACCAGAGATGTGATAAGACACACTTAAAAGTTGAATCAATTATCCATAGACCTTAAATATTCAAACATTGAGAAATGCAGGTTGTTGAGTTGAGGTACGAGGTGTTGAAATGATTGGGCTTGGTTGTTGGATTTGTATAGAAGGTATTCTGGATACTCATCCTTAGAAAGCTTGTGTTCATTTTCTTTGGCTTGGATACATCGACTATTTTCTCAAGACAACCATGCAAAGAAGCAACATGTTTCTTGGGCGTGTCCCATCCTCTTATAATAAGAACACTAAGGTCAACCACTTCTGCTCCAACGTTCACCTTGACTTCCACGTCCTCCTCTCCATCAATTAGACATCATGACAAAGGATCCAACAGATTCAATCAAATTTCCACTCCTTTTAAGAGTAGGGATATTGTAGAAATCGTGTAATTAATCTTCCATTGAATGAATCTCTTGGCCTTGGCAAATTTGATCATGAACATGATCCAAGTCTGGATTCATAGCACATAAAACCAAAACCATATATAATTGATAATGTTTTTGCTTTATTTCTTCCTGTGAATTGGCTTCAAGGAACATCTTCAACTCTCTTATTTCCGCTCGAGCTTCCGCAATAAAGGATATCATGTCATTGTCATTGATAAGAGTAATATATGCATTGAATTATTTAAGCATATGAAACACAAAAGTAAACGACAATTTGAATCTCCTCCTTGTTTTAAATCATGAAATAGCTCATGAGAAACTTGAGTCAATGATTCCATGCACAAGATTTAAATAGGAGTAAGAGCAAAAATAGAACTGGGATTCAAACATATGAACACAAATAAGAAGCAAAGTAGATGAACATATCATGAACATGAAGTAAATTGTGGATAGAATAGATCTACACAAATAATAATCGAACAAGTTAAGGATAGAAGATAAGAACTAGAAATCAAAGATAAAATGATAATAAGACTTTGGAGAATGGAAGAATGATTGTGCCACTTTTGTAGTGGGTCTTCATGTTCCTTCACAAAGATAAGCACCAAAAGTTGAATCACTACTTGACTTCCAAGAACCAAGACAAGACTCTAGAAAAGTGATCACTCTCACAAGAGCTTCTACAAATCTCTGAAATTCTCATATCATAAAAATGATTTACGAAGAGAGGGAGTGACTATGTATATAGCCACTCAGGCCAAGCTTTGGCTGAGAATTACATAGGAGAAACAAGAGAATTCAAAAATAAAATTCAAATTTTAAAAATTCTAGATCTAGATCAAGGGCCAAGATGATCTCCATGTTTTCCAAGATCGTGTAACTCTTCATACTTGGGATGCATCATGTAGACATCGAACATATTTTTGGCATTCCTCCAAAAGAACAAGTCTTAAAAGTTTACAGAGTTCCAATAATATTGGGTTCTACAACATAGTACATGATTGAAAATCCATTGTAGCTGACAGCTGCGGACATAGTATATTGGAAACAATTGTATTAAATTGAGAGACTTAAAACATATTTAAGCCTTTTAAAAAAGTTTCTATTTTGATAAACATGTAATAAAATGTTGGATTCCTGTAACTATGTGTTGACAAATATATTTATATATCTGGGCTTCTCAAGACATGGGAAGTAGAAATCGAGAAGTTCACTAGATATTATGAGATTTTAATCCTAATTTTTTTCTTTTTTTTTTGTCTGTTAGTTTATGGTATCTATATATGAAAGGATTAACACTTTTGTTCTTTTGCAGACACTGAGGTTCTCATAATCAAAAGTCTGACACACAGAGAAATCAACGCAGTTATAAAGGTGATAATCTGTTCTTTAATAACCATTTTATTGAATGCTTTTAGGTATATATCAGTACAGATGGGAGCAGCTGGATACCTAGCTACTTACTAGAATAGGTTTATCTACATTTTTTTTAAACTACCTTTTATTGCAGACCATACCCAACCCAGTCTATCTCTTCCAAGGAATTGTACTACGTCGAGGTGCCAAAGGAACTGGAATGAAATCTATTGAGTTAGCGCTCTCCATGTGTGATATCATTGATATATATGGGTTCACTGTTGATCCAGGATACACTGAATGGTGAGTTTCTATTTTGATATTGATTATTTCTCAAATTCTTGGTGTTTCCTCCATTGATACACCAAATCTTAACTTTTAAATTATTTGTTTATTTATTTTTGTAAATGTAAGGTTGTGATACTAAAAGACTTTCGAACATTTTTATCTTCCCTTTTTATCATTTGTTTTTTCTTATAGGACAAGATACTTCTCTAAGCCTAGGAAGGGACACAATCCACTTCAAGGAAGAGCGTATTACCAACTTCTAGAATGTCTTGGGGTATACATTAATTATAAATTTCTATACACAATATATTTAGAGTGTATATTTTATAATGTTTTCGATTTGGGTTTTATTGTCAGGTAATCAGGATTCACTCGCCCATGAGATCTAAGAGGAGGGAAGACTGGTCAGATATACCTAGTAGAGAAATGATAAGGCAAGCACATGCAGCAGCTTTGCGCTTGAAAAGGAATGAAGACGGTCATGGAGGTGATTTAGGACAGTTTGGCAATTGTAAGGTGTGGGGCAATGTGGATCCAGATAACAGTGGACCTGTCTCAGGATCACCAGACATGAGTGATGTCAGGAAATATTCAAATTATAGTAAATGGGAAGTGATGCCTTTTGAGAGTTTGAGGCGGGAAGCACAGGATTATTATAAGCAGATGCAAGGGGTCTCTCTATATAAAATGGATGGCAATAGGTTGGATGATCTAGTCTGTGTGAGACATTCCTTAAAATCTGAGGCGTAAATGGTGCCTTTGCTTTCTATTATTATTGTTTGATCGTGCCCAACCTTCTATAGAATCTGGGATGAAGTTACATTCTGAGGGCTGCTGTCATAGCCCCCCAACAGCGTTCTGTTTCTTCACTTATTGCGGCCAGAGCGTAGCACCAATCTCAACTCCAAGTGAAAAAATGGAGTGAATATGCATAATTCCACCAATCCAGGTGATTCACGTTAGGGTCAAGAAATTACACTACAGGAATTCTGAACCAGAAGTTTGTTGTACCATTTTTTTTTTCAGTTCTGGAATGGACAGTCCTTAGTCTGTGGCATGATAGGTGTCTGTCTTCTATAATGTATTAATTGGCTAAAGAAGTATCTGCAAAAAACATTTTTTTTTTGTGATAATGGATAAAGAAAATGATAGTGAGCTGTTTTGTTTTACGAGATTTTCAATGTATTTATTTCGTTGCTGAGCTTCTTTTCTCCCCTTTATTCATGTTTTTTCTCTTTTGCTCCACTTGCCACAATTCTTAAGTTCTTATCTGGCTTTGTACCACAAATTGCTGCTTGAGTTATTTTGCTGAATTTACCTTTTCATTTGCTTACTAATTGGTCAGCCTCAAGAAGATCACTAGCTCTTCAAATATTTGTGACTCATGCAGCATGTTATCTGTTGGATGTAATACTCAGAGCTGATCCTATTCTTCTAACATTTAACTAGTTCTATTAGGCAATTCTCAATTGTAAAGATGTGCAGATAAAAAGTTTTGCCTTGTTAATTAATCCATCAGCAAACTCATTTTTTTTACATTTTATTTCGTTTTGTTCTCCCTTATCAGCTTGTCAATTTTACTGTAAAATTTATAACTTAATGATTTAAAACTTAATTCCTTTGTTTACTTAAAACATAAATTACTTTGTTTACTTAAAACTTTTAAATTAATAATTAAGTTGCATTTTACGGATAGAGCTTCTCTAACAATTGCTTTATTCATTTACAAAACTTAAATTTAAAACCTCAGATGAAGAAGGTAAATTTTTCCTTATTACAATGATCAAAAAATTCCAAGAGCATAATAAATATCTGGAGTTGATGGAAGCCGCTATAGCAGAACGATCCCCAACACAAAAAGACAACCTTATCCTACACCTTAAATATCTCACTTCATTCCACTCTTGCACTGTCATCCTAAACCTTATCTCACTCCATCCTCTTCTATAAATAGGAATCACTGCTCCTCATAATCTTAATCCAAGCTCAAAGTTCAACAAACCAACACCTTCAAGATGCAAACAGCTTTAACCTTTGCTACCCCCAACGTTGTGCCTTTGGCACCTACAAAGACTGTCACCCATCTCACCAACTTCCCTACCAAATTGAAATCCCCACGCTCCTCCCCTCGTTACTCTCCAATTAGGGTTGCAACCGCCGATCCTGACACTTCAACAGTGGACTATAACTCGGCCTTCTCGTAAGTCATTCCTTCTGACTTAAAACTCTTTTGTAAATTGAGATTTGCATCAAAATTTCATGTCTGAGTTTTTGTGTTTTAATGGCTGCTTTGTTTTCAGAGTGTTTCCAGCAGAAGCATGTGAAACTGTGGGAGGGGAAGCCTGCATGGCAGAGATGTACCCTGAAGCCAAGCTGCAGCCACAAGCCAAGAACGACACACCACGCACAGCTACAGAGAACGTTGAGAGAGAGTATCTTGAATACAATGATCCTCAAACGTAACCAAACAGATACCCTTTTACAAATACCAAATCAATTGAGATCAATTTTCAAACACTCTTTTGAATTCAGAATATACTCATTTTATGGACTTCATTCATAGATTTAAATGCAGAACAGTGGGAAAGCATTATGATATTGTGGATGTGTTTTGCAGGGTATTTCGGGGAGAGGCTTGTGATGATCTTGGAGGAACTTTCTGTGAGCCCGAGTTTCAGAAGAATGTCTTCTAAACTTTTCATATCAACTTCTAGTGATTGAAGTCTTTGGTTGTACAGTACTTAGATATAAACTCTGTTGAGTTTCGTATAAATTTTACAATAATTATACACTAAATTTCATAGCCTTGCCTCTCTCTTCTTCATTAATAGTTTTGACGATTAGTTTTACTATGTTACTGTATTGACAATTGAATTATTGGCGAATAAAAATCGCATACTTTTAAAAGATTAAAAGATTAATTTTTTAATTAAAATTTGAGGGGAACCAAGTTGTACATTGATTACTCTATATAGATTAAAATTGAATTTGAGCTTGTTTCTTATTTTAAAAAATATAAATTTAAATAAAAAGTTGTCTTCGGAAAAGCGATACCAGAGGATTTAGTAAAGAAATGGAGTAATAAAATTTGAATTCAAGTTACAGGAAACTGGCGTAAATATTGTGAATGCCTGTACGCGTCTTTTAAATATATATTAGACAATGTTATTGTAATTTTATTAAATTAATATATAAAATAAAATTATATTTACTAAAAATATCAGAAATAATAGAAGAATAATAGTTAATAAAAGAAAAAATAAATATATGATTTTATAAAAAATTTATAAAATTAATAGTTAATTTTTAAAAATTTAATAAATAATTATATTTTAAAAAATAAAATTAAAATTTTAAAATATAAACATAAAATAAATTTTTTTTTTATATATTGCTATAGATGTTAAACCGTAACTTTTCTTTTGACTGAAGTTTTAAAATCGAGAAAAATCCATGGGTCCAATGAATGTAAATGCTTATTAAGGCTTTTGTTGTCTTAAAGCGAATACTAACCTACTCTAAAATCTAGTGCAATATATATATATATATATATATATATATATATAACATTATTCCACAATTTTAAATTCTAAAATAAATTAAAAAATATTTTAAAGTAATTAGTTATCACATTGTGAATTGTACATGTGAGTTATACAGTGTAAGAAGATTTATATTGTCATATAATTATAAATCACCATAAGTTTGTTCATTTATTAAAAGCAACACTTAATAGATACGTCTAACCTGATTTCTGATTGATTGAAAATGCAAAAATCATATGTTATTAGTTTATAGAAGTTAAAGTAATAGTTATTTTTGAAAGGCTTCTTTGTAATTCTTATTATTACTAGGATATATATTCATTCTATAATGAACAATACAGTCAGAAACTATATGTGAAACTTTTTTGCCGATAAAAATAAAATATGTGAAACTTGAAAGAGGTTAAAAAGAACAGTGTTTGAGACAATTACATTAATTTTTGTTGATGGTATAATTGAATGTGTAACATCTGAATTGAATTAAGAAGGTGCAAAGCTAAGTAAAATTTTGCAGGAACAATAAAAGCAAAGTATAGTTGGAAATGTCTAGCATGAGATGGATAGGCATAGCACTGTATCAGGCACTCAGAAGCTAAGCAAATCTAACTTTCTGAGACTTATCCATTCACAATCTGGTGAATAGACATCTTTCAATGGCAGCCACAAATTTCAGATATTGCATCGTGAAAGATGTACAAGGATTTATTAGATCACAAGTTAGATAATTTTTTCCTTAAGCTAAAAACAACTTATACAGAAGTTAAATAAATATTTAAAAAGAGTTACATAAGAGAGTTTTATAACTTTAGTTTTAGTTTAAAGAGAAATTGATTTTTATTAAGTTTAGATTTGTGTATATTAAACGGAACTCTAGTAGCTTAAAGAGAAAATATCAATCAATATGTAAAATGTTATGAAATCTAAACTTTGACCCAAAAAGCCAACAAAAAAAATTATAAATAAAACTTAATAATTAAAACTTTCAAGACAATGCAAAAACTTTAACAAAATTGAATGAAGACTTAATAATTAAAACAAACCATAATCAATTTAAAACATTAAAATAATTGTGTTGAATTCGTCGAATTTCTTTTGTCTTTTAACTTTTTAGATCCTTTACTTTTTTTTTATATATTTGGACCCTAATTTTTTTTTGAATTTTTACGGTTCAATTCAAACTAACCTAAAAATTGACATGAACACAAAAAATTGACAGAATCTAACTTGCGGTCAAAATTACTCATCGAAGAAGATCTGCTCACTAGGCGAGTTGTTTAACTATCTTTGTTCTTGTTAAGTGAGATTGTAGTTCGTTGGGCAAGATTGCATCGTCAAAAAATGAAAGTTTGTGAACAAAATGTCCCTTCAAATATCTAAACTCGTGTAAAACAATGTAATTGTATTTATACACGATTATTTGGGATTGTCTTTAACGGGAAACAAAAGAAAAGTTAATTTCCATGGATCAAATGTAGAAATATTCAATTAAAAAAAAATGAAAACTCTCAAAAGATAGATATACCATGATGCCCAATGATATTTAAAAGAAATTAATAATGGAAAATTCAAACCAGACCTTATTCTGAGTTCTAAATGATATAAGGAAAAGTTCAATAGAACTTGACTCTGATACAAAAATGATACGATCCTTTACAAAAAGACGACGATATTCTCTAAATTTGAATTTCTTTTGTAAGATAGATGAAATATTAGACATGATAAATCAAAGTTGATAATTTTATAATTATAAAGAATGCAGAATAAGACAAAGATGGATGAACGCCACAATCTAGCAAATTGATAAGTCGAAGGAAGATTCGCCACAAAGAGGTCACTCTTTGATAAGAACCAATAATAGAGACACCATAATCAATAGGATTATTAAGTCAAGAAAGATTTATCACAAAGATCTTAGTATTTGATAAGAACCTGAGGCCTAAGTCAAGAATAAAAAGAATCCTCTCTTTTTTGAAATAAAATTCAATATATGATATAAAGTGATTACATTTTTTGTAGGCCAATGTATTTATAGATCCTTTTAAGATAAAAGATAAAAATAAGCCCCATTACATAGGCTCAATAAATAACAAAAACTGATTTTAAAAATAACAAAAATTGTCGCCTAGCGCCTGGTTGCATCGCCCAATGACCAAAGGCGTCTAGTGCATAAAAAACTCATTCAAGTGTTCGTTCAACGACTCGTGGCTTGCCCAACGGTTTACATGACTTGAATTCTTTGAATTTCCAACTTCTTGGATCATCACGAGCTTGTTAGAAATTTGTTCTTCTAATCTTTTATTCTTTGACCTTCGAATTGTCATGATTCTTCTTCAAGTTCCTCTTGTATGGATTGCGAAGATAGTCCTCTATCACTTTTCTTGCTTTATTCCTTGAACTCCTTTCATTTTTGGTTTGTTCTTTGGTGTAGACTCTCTTTAGATGTGAACCAATCCCTAACATCTTGGGGGGGGGGGGGGTGGAAACCAAAGTGCAACTCAAAGTCTAAGAGGGATTGCACAAGAAAGAGCAAAAGCACTTCGAGGTAAGAAAAGGAGGAATGGCGCAAAACACTTGGGAGAATTTGCATTATTTGAGTTGTATCTTTTATTGTTTTTACTTATTGTATCCATAACCAAATTAGGTGACTTGGGGGAGCCTTTGGTGTTCATTAATCTTCTAATTAGAACCTTAAACCTCTTTAATGAATTTTTTAGTTGGTGAGTGTGTGTCCGAGGTTCTAAGTGCCAACATGCCTCACCATTGGGCCACATAGTATAACTTGCTTTACTTTTCTTTATTTGTTTTATTCTTGCTTTTAGTTTAATGTTGATGCTGCAATGCAACCAATTTTTCCAACAAGTATATTGAGTAGTTTGTAGTACAACAAGTGTCGTCGATAGGGATTTGGTAGAAAACACAAGGTCTAACTAGTTTGAGTTGAATAAAATAGTGTTTGAGTTTCATAAAAAAATATGAAAACATATTTATTGTGAAAAATAGTATTGATCTAAAACAATAAAATTGGATTAAAAATAGATTTGAGCAAGGGTTGATTTCAAAGTTAAAAGATGTATTGAAGCTAGATTTCACTTCCTTGTCCCCGTCTTGTATTGATTCAGTTAATGTTTATAAAGATACAATCATTCATGTCCTAGTAGTTCTCTTTAAATGTAACTTTAGGTCAATTCCTAGAAACCTAGAGCCTAGGATCATCCAACTTCAGTATGATTCCTCAATGACTACTTGATGAATCATCTGCATTAAGACCAAGACTCTATAACCAACTAGACCCTTAGTTATATTCCTAGTATCTAAAAGCACGACGAGAATTAGTTGGACCACAACTTGGAACTAGTTCCCACTCAATCCCAAGCTAGTGAAATAAGACAAGTGATCAGTTCATCCAACAACAAGCATAAACTAATTCACAAACATGTAATGAAAGCATACTTTGATAAATGAAACAATGCCAATACAAGAGAGTTCCAAAGGGGTTGCATCTTTTCTTCAACACTTAAAGAGATTTAGCTCCTCATACTAGATGAGAACAGTACAACACATGGAAGTAGGGGTGGCAATTAGAGCCTGGCCCGTCGGGTCAGCCCGCAAAAAAAACACGGGGCGGGCTAGGGTAGTGAGCTCGTAGTGGCCCGACCCGCATAAGCCCGTAGCCCGCGCGGGCTGGCCCGCGGCCCGCATAAAAAAACTTGTACTTGTGTATATTAATTACTTTTTTTATGGGCTCTTGCATTAACGTTTCAAATTCTTGTATAATTGAAAAAGACAAGTATTATGTATTTTTTAATGTGCTAAAATTTAAACAATACATTGTGTATGTCATAGTATGAATATCAATTTATCATCCAACTCCTCAAAGTCTTTACTTAATTTTGTGAACTTCTTAAAGTTTTCCAATTTTTAGACATTGAAAGTTTTATCATAAAAATTAAAAAAATTAAAAAAATTAAAAAAAAATTAAAAAAAGCGGGCTAGCTCGCGGGCCAGCCCGCAGGCCAAGTGCAGGGCGAGGCGGGCCAGTGTTTGCAGCTCGCATAAAGTGTGTGGGCCGGGCCGGGCCTAAACGGGCCGGACCAGGCCTAAACAGGCCGGGCCGGGCCACATTGCCATCCCTACATGGAAGTGTCATCCTCTCTTGTACAATCAAATAATGTTTACTAAGTATAGGAAGAAGTGTCTCAAAGAGTCTCTCAAAAGAACCCTCACAAATGATTGCCTAAACAAGGGTGCAACTATGTTGTTATAAACTGTCTAGGGGACTAGGGATGGCAAATAAACCCACCCTCATTGCCTGAACTCGTCTCCATTTTGACAACAAATCTCCGCATTAATTGAGTATGGGTATGGGTATAGGGAATCTTTGACTTTTTCAACTAGGTATGGGGATATACATATCCGCCCCGTTCCCGTCCACATCCATATACCCATCATCGTTTAAATTATTAAAATATTCATAGTTAATTAAGTAAAATTATATATATATATATATATATATATTATACATAATTTCTATTTTTTATTTCTTCTAATGGTTTGGTTTGCCATAAAATTCATTCACATCTCTAATATATTTTTCATCTTATCATAACCTTTATGCAATTATGTTCAAATGATGTGTGTCAATTAAATATTTTTTATGTGTTGCATTTGAATATTTCTATTTTTTTAATATTTTTATTTATTGTGTATTTTCCTTTCATATGAGAACGTTTAACACTCTCAAGTGTTCAATATCATAAACCTTCAATTTACTAGGTAATATAAAAAAATTATCTTCTTTGCCCTATTATTAATTTTTGTTTCATTTGAAGAATTATTTTGTTTCGCTAAAACAATTTTCATTATTTCTCAATCATTGACTATGTTGAAAAGTTTTCTTAAATCTCTAAAGTATTTTTCATTTTATCATACTCTTAATTATATATTTGTTTTCCTTTGTGCAATTTCATTCAATGGTCTCTCAAATTGTTTCTAAGACACACATTTGATAAAATTTTAATATATTTATTTATTTTTTATTTTTATAATGTAAAATACTATTTTGATATATTTTATATAATTATTTTTTATTCTTTAACTCATTATCATACTGTAATTTTGTCACTATAATTGTATAACTAAATTTTATTTACTATAATATAAAATTTTAATGTAATTGTCATGAATTTCTTTTTATCACCAATCATAACATATATTGAAGTTCAAAAGATACAATATCTACGTTACAATTTTATTATTATTAGTTTAATTATCATTTTTTGTTTTATTTTGATCGTGTGATGTGTTATAAATTGTATTAGTGTATAAAAAAGAGATTCATTAATGTTTGCATATTGAAGTAAACAAACCTTTAACATATATTTTAATTTGAATATTTGTTTTGCTTTTCTATTTTTTTTAATTTAAAATTTATCAACTATAATTCATTAATGTTTTCATATTTAATAAATGTTTTGGTTCTCATGAAATTTTATTTGGTATTCTAATTTGAAATGTATATAATTATAATATAATTTCATTCTAAATATTTGATATTGAAGAAACAACCCTCATCTTAATATTGAATGTTTGATAATATTATGTTTCCTTTGCCGTAATTTTTATTATTTTATAAAAAATAATTTATTAATATTGAAACAATAAAAATGCAAGTACTCATATTGGTATGAGTATATATCCGTTACTCGGTGGGGATGAGACAAAAGTTTGATACCCATTGGGTTTGGATATGGGGATGAGGATGATTTTTTTCGATGGGGATGGGTATGGGATAGCAAAACTCGTCCTTGCCCTGCCCTATTGCCATCCGTATAGGGCACTACTTAGTAGAGCACTTGTGACACGAACTATAGAGGTTCCCTCCTTAGGTGGGTCTGGCTTAAGCCTCATGCTTTTGTATTGCAGCTCTTGTGATAACTTCCTAAAGAAGGAGTCTTCATGGTTTAGCCTCAAGTTCAGTACTTGAGGTTTTCTTCTGCACTGAGTTTGCTAGTGTGGCTCTAGCCTCAAATCTGCCGCTTAACTGCACCAGTGTCAGTTTTTCCTAAAATTGATTGAAATTCATCTATTTTCTTTATTTTCCACTTTGACTCTCTATTGATATTGGAAATTGCAAAAAAAGCTAAATTAGGTAGTTTTATACATAAATTCATTAAAATAAAAAAAAAACAAGATAAATTCTAAATTTGCCTTTTCATTTAAGTTCTCATTGAGAAGTTTAGTGCAAAAGGCCTTAGGTAAACTTTAGTTAGGAAAGACATGGTTACTAAGTAATCCAAGTAATTCACCTCCTTTTCCTTGAGTGAACTTGAGCATCTTTCCTCTTTAAGTCTTCTTAGGAATTTCCTTGAAAGAAAAAGTTTATGTCTAAAATCAAAGAAAAAGCATAAACATGTCTAGGGATCCATCTTACTGATTTGGTAGTGACTCTAGTGAAAATGCTTCTAAAAGTTTGAACCAAATCACTTAAGAGCTAAAGTCACTACAAATTTGGAAGTAGCAAATGGCAATTTCAAAAGAGAAAGAGAAAATGAAAGACAAACTCATCTTGCCATCCTAGAGAAGGAACTTAGAATCCTTAAACAAAAAGAAGAAAAGATAGAAGAGAACTTAAGCAGTGTGAGCCACTTATGAAGCTCCAAATCTCCAATACAAATCACACACTATGAGGAGGAAGTAGGATAGTGAACAACTTTTATCAATCCACTCCACCAAGAAGGCATAAGAGAGAGGGTGAACATGAACATACTCCTATGGACACGCTTCAAAGACTTTATTGAAATAGCATGAGTGTAGAAGAATATAGGCAAAAGATGAATTTATATATGACGAGGGTGTGAATTAGAGAGCAAGAAGAGACAACCATCTCTAGGTTCCTTAGTTGTCTCAATCTTGACCTAAGAGATTGCCCTACCAAGATCTAATTGATTTATTTCTTACATTCAAATTATTTAAATAGATTTTTATATGTAAATTAAATGAATATATAAACTTAGGATTAAATTGGACAAAAAATAAATAACGGTAAAACATTTACAAAAGTAAACATTTGACCAAAATTAAATATTTTTAAATACGAAAACTAATTGACTTCTTTAAAATGAAAATATGAAAATTTTATTTAATATTATTTTTTAAAATGGAAATCAATCACTTCGATAGTTATTTAACTAGAAATCATAATTATCGTAGAATAATTTTTTTAATGTTAAGTAAAAGTTTTGTTGTTGATAATTATATCAAACAATTTATAGTCATCAAGATGACTTCATGGCCCAATGGATAAGGCGCTGGTCTACGAAACCAGAGATTCTGGGTTTGATCCCCAGTGAAGTCGTGTAAACCTTCTAATTTATTTTTTATTATATCAACTTATGACATAGTACCTATGTAAGCTTGCCTTGGTAATTTTATAAGAAAACCATGCACAATGGTCTTATCTCTCCAAATAAAAAGACCTTAGCCAAGAGTGGGTTTTGGTCCAAGCTCTTATTCTCATAGATCAATGATTTATTTAATTAATAGTGTAGGTTTCTTTTAGGCCTTGTATATGGACCAAGTAGTGTGGGGGTTATTTAGGCCTTGAGTAGTAGTGTACGGTTTTTGGGCCTAGGGTTATGCACTAAAGGAGGCACCTTGGTCAACCCTCTTTTGTGCCTAACTTTCTCTCCAGGGTGGGGGCGTGTGTTGATCATTTTCACCTTTGGTGCATGAAACACATGTTCTTGCTACTTGGCACACAACTCTCTTTTGGTCCCCAAGTTAGAGTAATTAGGGATTTGCTCTCCGTTTTGTTTGATACATCTAGTGATAGAGGACTATCCCTAGATTCCATACAAGAAGAACTTGAAGATGAACTTTTACAATTTAAAGGACCTATGATAAGGGCTAGGAGCAAGAGATTGGAAAATCAAATCTATTCAAGGCTCCTGATGCTTGGAAATTTAAAGGATATAAAGATCATGACTTGGAGCACATTTGAAGGATAGTTTTTAAGAAAATTAGTTTATGTTTTTGGACTTTGAGTTTTCTTTTAGAAATTTGTTATGTTTCTATGTTTTTGGGTTTTGAGCTTTCTTTTATAAATTAGTTAATGTTTTTATGTTTTGGGCTTGGGCCTTCTAGTAGGGTTCTTAGGTTTTCTTAAACTTATGTGCCTATAAATAGAGGTACCAAAATCTGATGTAGACATTTATATATTGAATTTGATTTCATTAAAGAGAGGATTCTCTTTGTTCTTGGCTTAGGCCTCTGGTTCTTATCAAAGATTAACATCTTTGTGGCAAATCTTCACTTGACTTATCAATCTGCTAGATTGTGGCGTCCTTCATCTCTATCTTATTCTGCATTCTTCTCTGATTTATTCATGTAGTGCCTCTTGAGGATTTAAATTCAGAAACGATCATACTCTTTTCCAGATAGGATCGTATCATCTAGGGTTTTTGCTTATAAGTAAAGATCCTCTGACATTGTAAAAACCACTTTCAAACTAGTAAAGAAATGTTGTCAAATTTATGGCATTACTTGTCACTTAGTCCCAACCTCTCTTGAGAGCATCTAAACACCACCTCACATTCACCATAATCGAAACATTTCTTCCATTTCCATTAAGCTTCCACCCACCTTAGCCTCTCCTACATTGCTTGGAGCCTATAGTTTGGAGGAGGAGCTATTAGGACATTTGTGTCACACAAGAATATTGTTTATGTTTTGATTTTAAAATTATCAAAAGAATGAAGAGTTTTTCAAGCATTACTAAAAGTTGTATTAATATCGAGTTCAAAATGTAAAATTGTTTCATATTCTGTAATTTAAATTGATTTTTAAAATAATCTTGCAATATAGAAATTGTGTTTGTTACATAATAATTCTAGAAATAAGAAATAATAATTATAACAAAAATAAAAATTTAAACTTTATTGACAAGAGTATTTCGATCATGGTACATGGAAGGAAGTTAATTTAAAACATCACACATTAATTGTGTGAAATGGATGTTCGAGAAATGTTTGGTCATATTGTTCTAGTGTGACCAAGTGTCTGGCCTTGAGAGCAATTTTTTGGAGGGAACTAAGACCATGCCATTTCAATCTATTCTTCTTGAATTTGGTTAACCCTTTTAAATTATTTTCATTTATCGATTTGAGCACATAATTGGCCTGTGTAAGTTGGTCAACTATCGTTGTGCTCGAGTTCGCAATACAGTTTATCTTGGGAGTCTCAGATATTAGGACCCTTACTCGTACACGAGTACCATCAATGGCCCTTAAACAATCATGTTTCATACAAATTAAAAGTGTCAATAAATATTGTTGCATTCGTGTGCTTTGAAAAATTAAAATTACAATTATGTCGATTGCTACCTTAAAGTACGAGTAAAATCGACTATTATTTAGGACATGTAGATGAACCTCTATCCCTAACGGTTGGATTATAAAATCTGACTCCAAAGTTAATTCCACTCAACACATTGTGAAAATATTTGCTAACAGTCGACCCAAACTGATGGAATAAAATTGACACTTTGATTCTTCACATTATGCCCTATGATGTTCATAAATTTATTTACTTGTTTCGCCATTGTTCACCGTATGACATCCTTCACTAACCTAGATGTCTGGAGCCGTTGACATAGGTTAATAAGTTCCTCCGATCCCATCTAAATAATGTCACGACATCAATTAATATACACTAAGTAAGACATCAACTACTGTTTGTGTCGATCTTTGTCTAGAAAAAAATCCCTAACATTATTTCTTGTACTCAAATATATATTTAATATATTCAATGCATATGCAACAATGCATAACATTGTTGATGTAGTTAGTGTTGTGCACAATTGCAATTGTTGGTGTAAGGGTGTAACTATATTAAAGTCCACACTTACAACATCATCAACTAAATATTTGGCATCAAAATATGAAACCTCTAATTCTTCCTTCATCTAAATTACCTTAAAAAAATATAACCACTATTACATACAAATAAAAATAAAGTTACATTCATTTGTAATTTATAGGCAATTAAATTACCCTTGGCCACACATAAATGTTTTATAATATTACAAAAAATTAAATTTCTTAACATTAATGGATTATTGTGTGGAAGTATATTAAAGTGAGCAATTATTATCAGCAAATTGATAACTTATATTCATTTTTTTTTAATGTTGTGTTGCATAGCTAACTTAGTTAGGAATTTAAAAAATTTTCTAATTTTAAAGAATAATTAAAAAAATGAATATTAAAAAATGTATAATAGACAATTCTAATTATATACTTTTATATATAACATTACGGTAGATGTTATAAACTATAAAGAGTAAAGTTATATAATGTACCATCAAGACAAAATAATACTTTCAACATAAAATATGTTGTAAAATAGTTAGAGAAATTTGTGTATTCAAAAACTTCTATTTTTGTTAAACTAAGTATAAAGTTAATTTTAAACTAACTAAAAATCTTATTAAATTGAGATGTTCGTACAATCTATCAATTTCATCTTTTGAAATTTGGATTATGAAAAATATATTTCTAGAGTGGGTTCCTAAATATTGATTAAAGAAATTAAAAAAAAACTAGTGTACATGTGTATAATAAAGTTATATCTCTAAATTATTGCTCATGACGTTAATCTTATAAAAAAACATCATAATATATTTTGAAACGATTTACTATAACTATTTTGAAACTAAAATACAATTCAATCTACATAATATATACAATTTCATGAAAAATCAATATTTAATTTCACTATCCATTATAACTATAAAAACTAACATGATCATGAAAATAAAAATGGTAAGACTATTAACATTCTACCTTTAGAAGAATTGTCAACCATGAGACACCGCAATGAACTCCACAAGCACGTCTTCAACCATAAAACACTTCCTGCAGGAATTCTACACAACTACTCCAACAACAAAATCGTTCATACAACACAAAACCACATTAAACAACTTTCAAAATGTTTGGAATTGGTTACATGCACAAGAGAATTGATTATGCAATGCTATTGTGTCCATGCAAGGCCTAGATCATGCCATTTAGTGTCACCCTCAACCTCCTTAGGTCACCATGGAGCTGCACAACCCAAGGAACCCTTTCTAGTATCAATTTTTCACCTTTAACCGCTTCCCACAAACTCATCACATGACGCCACATTTATGTCATGGACTGGAACTCACCTGAAACAGGTTGAAGCCAAGCTACACCACACCCTTTCCAGCATACTATCCAAATGCAACTTGCCTACTGGTATATCATATACTCCAACAACCAACTTGATATATTCATTGCTCTTTAATGTCTCATTGAAGACACTCATCTATGCATGGTCAAAGAAATTCAAATGAAAGTTGTGAATTGTCACCTCTAAAGTCTGGCATTTTTCCTGTGTAGTTTAGGAATCTTGCAGACCTGAGCTCCTTGAAGTAAAAGCATAAGCAATAGAAAAATAAACAATAGTGCATGCCATATAAACATATTATTAAATCAAGGGTGCTTTTGTAAAAGCACATCTTTCCCCACAAATATCTTCATATGAGGGGAGATGGCATGAAAGGTGAATCCCACATATCCATTCTCACCCCCCATAAATCAATACAAAGCAATAGAAAAAACCTTCTTAAATTTGTGCCTGCCATTCTCTCAAAACAGTAAATCTATCTAAAAGAACACAGTCTAAAACTATTTGTGCAAGATTGATGTACCTTATAATCTTCTGTAAGACCCAATATTTTCTGCCCTAAATTAAAAGGGGTGCCCCATGTGAGTTGGGCCTAAGGGTTGGCCCAAAGGGAAACAAACCCTAAGTCTACCCTAAACCTCATTCCTCTCACTTTGTTGAAACAGATTTCTTAACCCCCTTTGAGTAGCTGTCACCCTTTCCGATAGGGTTCAGCCTTAGAGCTCCGTCGCACTTGTTCGAGCCAGTTTCGTTCCACGTAAGTTGCATCCCATCCCATACCTTTCTTGTTTAGCAAAGTTGCTTCGAGTTCCAACTAGGGTCGTACTAAGTGGCTTCATGTCCTTCTGTTCTTTCGTTTCCAGCTCGCTAAACCGCTCTAAGAGCTGCTGCCTTTCTCTGTTTACGCCCAAGAATCCAACTGTTGGCCCTTTTCCAGGTAAGGGAAGCTAGAACCCCATTGTTTTGTATGATGATAGTTGTTTTGATGGTATTTCATGATTTCCGTGCTTGTATGTCACTGTGAGTGTATGGCATGATTTGTATTATTGTTTGGGCATGGTTGTGTGTTGGTGGTAGAGAGGAACAGTGGCGAGGTCTGTTAAACTCGCCCAAGCGAGCCTGTCTCGTCAAGGCGAGGTTAACAGGGGCTCGCCTAAGCATTTCGCCACGAACGGTCGCCCAGACGACCCGCTGTACTTTTGAGCGAGCGAACGTCTCGCTTAGGCGAGGAGGGTTTGGCCTAAGCGAGAACGCATGCAAGGTTCTTATGCTGAAAGTCGAGCTCTCGCCTAGGCGAAGGGAGCTCGCCTGAGCGAGGGTCCTCCTCGCCTGGGCGAGACCCTGCAGCCTGAGCGAGGTGTTGGGCGAGACAGGGCGAGACACGGCGTGGTGTGATTGTTTTCTTGACTTGGTTGGTGAATGTATGTCTTGAATTTAAGTGTTGTGATGAGAGTATGAGATAAATGAGTATGCATGTGCGAAGTAAATCATAACTTGTGAGTAATGGGTTGGTATGAACTTAGCATGATAATTGTATGAGATGAGTCATGAAATTTAAATGATGAGTTTGGCATGAGTTCGACAAGAGACATGAAAGGGTTGGTATCAATGTGGCATGGTAATGATATGAGACGGAGTTCCATTTGCTGGGTTCGCGAATACGGAGTTGGCATGGTGGTCGGGACGTAATCCCATGGCCCCTGTTAGTGGATGTCCATGGTGGTGCCCCATTTGTATAACTAGGTAAGGATTCAAGGTAAGGTTGCATCCTGACACTCTAAGGAGTCAGTGAGTCTCACCTAGAGCGGACTGACTCCTGTGGTGAGAGTAGCAGGAGACCTAAAATTCATTAAGGACTAACCTTGTGGTGAGGGAAAATTGATTCATTATAACACTTGTAACACATAGCTCGGGGGTGAGTAGAGGTATCCAGCACAAGTGCAAGCATCCGCTGAATTCGACCAGGTTATATGTATCCGGATGAGACGAGTCTTAGTGTATTGTTTTGGAAGGTCATAACATGCTTGAGTGATGTATGTATAATTGACTGTGAAAGCATATCAGATTGCATGATAAAACCACTTTTGGCTCTAGCTTACCCTTTTGTTTTTGTTGTGTATCCTGCTGTGTGGTACTCTCTTTTGCGATGATCATCAACTTGTTGATGTGAGCAGATGCGAGGAACACCCGTGGTCAATAGGGAAGTGATGGATCCGCTGCTTAGTCTTTGGGTTGACTTCTGCCTTTGGGCTCTTCATTTAGGGCTAAGGCCCATGTATTGTTTTCTCCGGAAATTTGTTTAAGTCATTTTCATTCTCTTATTGTACTTTGTACCCGGGATCATGGTGTATCTCTTTTATTCATCCTCTAAGCAATTGGGATATTTATAGGAGTGACGTTATACTCTTTTATCCTCGCTTCTTATATTATATTGTGTGACATATCCTTTATTTAGCTTTATTAAATAAATGGGGTGTTACATCTTCCCTTGTAAGCTTTGTGAGAAATAGAATGCATCACTTTCATGGAAGATTGATACACCTTATAGTCAATTGTCTCACGACAAATTTTACTGTGCATTGATTCAATATATGATTAAATGAACTAATTTCTCATTTCTCATATCACAACTAGTCATACACGTATTCGTATTGACTGAAATCATTAATTCAATCTCAAAATCAAGAATTGTACTTGTGTAACATGAATGGAGCAAATCAACAACAAAATTATACAATTAAACAACAACCAACGCGATAAGAAAAGCATCATGCAAGTGGTGGAATAATACCACAACAAAGTGTGGAAAAGTTATAAAAAGCCTAAAACTAACTTAAAAAAATGTAAGATCTAGCTCTAATTACCAAATGATGGAAAACTAACCTTGTGTAGGATTATTTATGATATTTTTCATTGAAGGATTGATAAAATTAAAAAAAGAAAATGCAATTGCAACAAGCAAGTGAAATTAATGAGAAGAGGAGGATTTGCCATTTTGAATGAGAGACTTAAAGATAAGGACCAAATGTTCTAATAAAGAACAAAGAAAATTCTCACTTTAAGAAGAATATTCAGAAAGAATCTACACTAAACCTTATATATCATGGATTTTGTACTCATGGCCCAAAAAATACTAAGGCGTATTTTATTGGCCTCTTAAAAAACTACAAAAAGTCTCTAGTTGTATGAAAATAGAAATATGTACAATGTTCAATACAAAAGTTTGTCTAAACAAGGGTGCAACTTTGTTGTTATAAACTGTCCAAGGCAGTGATCAGTAGTGCACTTGTGGCTCCAACTGAAGAGGTTTCCTCCTTCGGTGGGTTTGCTTTGTGGCTTAGGCCTCATGCTATGGTGTTGTAGCTATTGAGATAAATTTTTAAAGAAGGATTCTTCATGGCTTAGGCTTAGGTTCAGTGCTTGAGGTTTCCTTCTATAATGGTTTTGCTAGTGTGGCTTAAGCCTTAACTCCGTCACTCAGCTACACCAATATCAGTTTTGCCCAGAATTGCTTGAAATTCATCCATTTTATTTATTTTTCCATTTTAACTCTTTGTTGATACTAAAAACTACAAAAACAAGCTAAATTGGGGTGATTTATACATAAATTCATTAAAATCAAAACAAGATAAGTGCCAAATTCATCTCAAGTTTATCTAATTTGGACAATTATCATTTAGTGTGTGTATAAATTTGCCTTTTCATTTAAGTTCTCTCATTGAGAAGTTTGGTGCAAAAGGCTTGAGGTAAACTTTAGTTAGGAAAGACTTGGTTATTAAGTAATTCAAGTAATTCAACTCTCTTAAGTCTCCTTAGGAATTTCTTTGAAAGAAAAAGTTTAAGTCTAAAATTAAAGAAGAAGTATAAACACGTCTAAGGATCCTTCTTACCAATTGGGTAGTGACTCTAGTGAAAAGACTCCTAAAAGTTTGAACCAAACACTCAAGAGCTAAAGTCGATATAAATTTGGAGGATGCAAGAGGCTATTTTAAAAGAGAAAGAGAAAATTGAAAGACAAACCCATCTTGCCATCCTAGGGAAGGAACTTAGAATCTTTAAACAATTAGAAGAAAAGATACAGGAGAAGATAAGGAGTATGAGCCATTCTAGAAGCTCCAAATCTCCTACACAAATCACACACTATGAGAAGGAAGTAGGATAGTGAACAAGTTCTATCGACCTCCTTCACCAAGAAGGTATATGAGAGAGCATGAACATACCCCTAGGGAAATTAGGGTAGATTTCCATCTATTCCATGACAAAGATGATGTGGAGACATATCTAGATTGGTGGATGAATGTGGAACAACTTTTTGCTTACCACCATGTGAGTGAGGAGAGAAAAGTTCCATTAACAACCCTAAGCTTTCAAGGGTATGGTATGTATTGGTGGACATCCTTAGAAAGGGAGAGGAGACTCACCAATTCTCTTCAAGTCCAATAATGGAAGGATTTGAAAAGTGCCTTGAGAAGAAGGTACATCGCCTTTTATTACCATAGGGAGCTTATGGACAAGCTCTGAAGACTTCATTAAAAGAGCATGATTGTAGAAGAATATAGGCAAAAGATGGATTTATATATGATGAGGGTAGGAATTAGAGAGCAAGAAGAGACAACAATCTCTAGGTTCCTTAGTGGTCTCAATCTAAACCTAAGAGATAGAATAAAGTCGTTGCCCTCCCAAGATCTAAATAATTTATTCCTTACACTAAAATTGATTAAATAGTTTTTTATATGTAAATTAAATGAATATAAACTTAGGGTTAAATTGGACAAAAAATAAATAAAGGTAAAACCTTTACAAAAGTAAATATTTGACCAAAGTTATATATTTTTCAAATATCAAAGACTAATTGACTTCTTTAAAATGAAAAGATTAAATTTTTATTTAATATTCTTTTTAAAAATGGTGATTAATCACTTGAACAGTTATTTAACTAGAAATCATAATTATCGTAGAATAAATTTTGTTAATGTTAAGTAAATGTTTACCTGTTGATAATTATATCAAACAATTTATAGTCATCAAGATGACTTCATGGCCCAATGGATAAGGCGCTGGTCTACGGAACCAGAGATTCTGGGTTCGATCCCCAGTGAAGTTGTGTAAATCTTTTAAACTATTTTTTATCACTAGTGAGGTTAAGAGGTGTTGACACATATAATAGCCAAGATGAATAAAGTTCTATTGAGAGTGAGGATTCATGTAAGTATAAAAGTTGAGAATGTCTACACTTGTTATGGGGATATTAAGAACATCTTTCACACAATGTAAAGTTTTAAAACACATTTGCATTAACTATTTTACTCCATCCCAAACCATACAAACTTCAATGGCCTTATGAAGATAGAGACATGGTAGACATGATTTAGGATTATTCTGATTGATTCTCTAAATGGGGATATTAAGAACATCTTTCACACAATGTAAAGTTTTAAAACACATTTGCATTAACTATTTTACTCCATCCCAAACCATACAAACTTCAATGGCCTTATGAAGATGGAGACATGGTAGTTAATTAACACACTGCAAAAAAACTGTTATTTTATGAGGGTTAAAACCCCACAAATAGACATGATTTAGGATTATTCTGATTGATTCTCTAAATGTCTACCCTTGTTTTGGGGATATTAAGAACATCTTTCACACAATGTAAAGTTTTAAAACACATTTGCATTAACTATTTTACTTCATCCCAAACCATACAAACTTCAATGGCCTTATGAAGATGGAGACATGGTAGTTAATCAACACACTACAAAAAAATGTTACTTTATAGGGGTTATTAAAACCCCACAAATAAACATGATTTAGGATTATTCTGATTGATTCTCTATGTGGTGTTTGTAAATTTTTTTTTGAAGAGGTTTATGACCTCCACAAATTATAATACATTTCCTTCATTTGTTTTACTCATTTCCTCCCAAAATTTTACTCGTCTAAAACGTTTTCCACAAAATAGAAAACTTAAGTGTGTTCTCCCTCAATCACTCGCATCTTTGGCTCCGTCGTACACTTTGTCACTTACGATTCTAGCTTCATCGTCCACTCCGTCACGTGCCACTTCCATTGTGTCACTCCATCATAGGGGGCTCTATCGCTCATCGAAGTTGTTCGCCCTATTCTGTTATTCCAGCACTCCATCAAAGTTGTTTGCAACTTTTATGAGCCTTCACTTCCAATTGATTTCTCAACATTCCACTATTTGTAAGCACTCATGGTACCACAATTCATAATTTTATATAATTTGTCACACCAGAGAATGTTGAAACCTAATTTTTGATAGTTTGCACATAACAATCCGAATAGAAATATCACACTTGCATACTCATTCATTGTTATGTTTGCACATGTATTGACATTCTTATTGCGGTGGATTTTTCTAGTTATCTTAGTGTTAATATTTCACTATTTAGTAGTTGATAGAAGAATTTTAGTTATCTTAGTGTTAATATTGCTATGTTTATGATTTCCGCAAGTAAGTCATGTAAAATATGTTGAAATTATGATTCTATTTTTTTTCAAGAGAATTTTCAAGAAAAATCATTTATTTCTTCATTCATTTGATAGATGGAGACAAAAAAGGATAATTAAAGACAATCAGTACTTGTAGCTTTCTTTTTTCTTTTTCATATTTCGTCTATGGTTGAAAGCTTTCAGAGATAAAGGTACATAATAGTTGCATGTCTTTAAGTAGACACAAAATTGTAGTACTCGTCATTTTCTTATCATCTGCTAGTTTTATTAATTTCTTTAACTTTACATTTCTTGGTGTTTAGACCAAACTTTATCATAATTATATTTTAGAATACCATCCATTTTTCTTACGCGGTCTTCATAAATTAGATCTTAATTTTCCAAAACTTGATGTGAAACTTTAGTCTCATGTAGGTTTGTGTTCAATGTGAAAACAATGAATAACCATAGCATTTTTTAATTCACCAACTAGTTGGGAAATTTTTTCACATCAACAATCTTCACTTTGTACAATAAAATCTCTTATTGGGTAGAATTTTGCAAGATGATCAAAATATCAAAATAATTAATTGAGTTTAACCTATGTCTTGATTTTTTGTTTAACGTGTTTTTTAAGGAAAAAATCTTTAAGATGCATTTTTTTCCAATCACACACACAGTTAAGAACATTAGCAGGTTAGTACCACAAATTTAAGAACATTAGCAGGTCAGTACCTGGTGATGGTTTGATAAGCAAGTTAACAAATAAAACCTCCATTCTTTTTACAACTTTGTGTTTACTTTAATCATGTGTACCCTCTCTCTTTGTTCTACTTTATCATAATTCTAAGAGATTTTTTTATATCATATATGTTGTTTGAATTAGGTTATCAGTTCTTTAGTCATGACACCTTTTCAAAATAACCTATTAAGTGAATTATGAAATGACACTACAATTTTCAAACTAACTACCAAAGTCAATTTTTTTATTCTATCTTTCTTAAATGACACTTTAAAAAAAATAATATACACAACATACTTTAGACCAAACTTGATCATAACTTATATCTTAATTTTGCACTCTGATATATTAAAAAGTCGCTACACACATGCCATAGTCACACATGTTAGTTTAGCACACCTGAAACATTCCATTAAGGTAATGAAATAAAGAAGTTGTTGAAACAAGGATGACAAAATACGAGCAATATGTTTTATTGCATGGCTATTCATTTCTTCATTTTGGTATGATCCATCTAATCTTATGTAGACAAAAAAAAATTGATGCATAAACAATATCTATGGTATTATGCTTTATAAAATTGACTCACAATGACCACTTGGATCAATCGTGACACTACTACACAATCTCCTCTGATTCTAAGTAACTCAGACCCGAGTGTAGGGCCTCAATCATGTCACGAAAAAAGTGTGTAGGGAGAATACAATGTATACCCAAACCCACCTACAAAACAACCATAATAGTCCCAAATAGCTATAACTATATCGTTTTTCCTAGGATTCAACATTCAACAATTATTCCAAATATCAAAATACAAAAGAATATACACATACAACTATTCCAAATATCAAAAAAGAAAAGAATATACATACCCAAAAAGAAAAGAAAAATGGGAAGAAGAATATAAAGAAAAAGCACATCAATTTTGAAAGTCTTACTTGTCTCACCTATTATCATACTCTTCCCCTTCATGAACATACTTGGTTCCAGTTTTGTTTGATGTATCAACAACATCCTTGCTTCCCTTTGGTGTGTCTTTGTTCCTTTTCGTTGGTCTTTGATTTTGATAATTTAATTTATATCGTGGGAGATGATGATACACATTTTTTGCTCCTCATTTGGTGTTCTTCCTCTAAACTTTGATCTGTTTTGATTTTCCATGTAGGGTTGATTGATTTAGGGGTATCGTGTTGAGTGTGGCTGCCATATATTTCGTTTTTCCCTTCACTTATTTTTTTAGACTCTTAGTGTGTAGTTTTAGACCAATAGTTTTTTCTAACATATCATCTCTTTATCACATTCGCACTCCTTATCTATTTCTTGTTGGGCTTGACATGATTCCTTTTCTTCCCACTTTTCTAGGCCCAAACCTGTGTTTTGTGTGTGTCCAAATTGGTCTCTAACATGAGTAAATGAAGAATTAATTACCCTATGATTCTCTCTTTGGTTTTGCTGCATGAGAAAAGGTATGTTAGTTTTTTCACCTAAGTGGAAATGATCCATTGTTGATCCTTCGTCCATTTGGAATTCAGACTTTTCTTGTTTGTTGCTGGTGGTCGCTGTTTCTCATATTAGGTTTGAAAAAGCTAACTTCTGATGATAATTGGTTTACTTCGTTTTCATAATCTCCATCTATTGAATCCACCGATAATCTCCCTCGTTGATTTATTATATATTCATTTTCTTCTTCTTTTCTCATTGTCATTGAATTACCTATTGGTAGTTTGATACAAATTCGAGCATATTCAATTTCTTCCCAATTTTCTATCTTTTTATCTATTGTCATTAATGTTCCAATTGTTGCAATCACCTTTTAAAAGCATGATTCACTCCACAACGATATTGGAATACCTCTGCATTTTATCTACACCACCTTGTTTCTAGGTACAAATTTTCCTGACCACGACACTATTGATTCGAAGATTTTGCAAACCATTCAACATTATTTTCTATTATCTCTTTCATATTTATTCCTTCTTCTCTAGTGAGTAGAACATATCGATCTTCTAAATATCAAGTTTGAATGCAACATAGGCCCTCCATGATGAAGTTATTCTTTATTTCGCCTACTTTTGTTGAATCCAGTATAGTTTCAATCATGCTTCTCTTCATCCAATCTTTTTCTTGGTCCTCAGTCGTGAATTCTTGTCCATTCCACTACTGTTGTATGACTTTGTTCTTGTTACCACCTTGCACAACTCGCACGTAGGTGAAATCTTTTTCTACTTTTCTTCATACTTTGATCACCCTTCTTTTTCCTTGTTTATGTTGTAAGATATTTCAATGCCTTTGTAGACTGACAAATCTTCTATATTGTGGGTGTTTTACACGAGTTTTCATGTTTCCTAGTCTGATCTAATCCAATTGTTTTTCAAGCACCAGTGCATATCACTTCCCACACACTCAATACACAATGCCACATTTATGTCATCTACTATAACTCACCTGAAACATATTGAAGCCAGACTACATCACACACTCTCCAACATCAAACAGAGATTGTCCAAACACAACTTGCCTACTGGCATATCATATACTCTAACAACCAACTTGATATATTCATTGTTATTTAATGCCTCACTGAAGACACTCACCTATGCATAGTCAAAGAAATTCAAACGAAAGTTGTGAATGGTCCCATATGAAGTCAAGTATCTTTCTTGTAGAGTCGAGGAATCTTGAAGACTTGAGCTCCTTGAAGGAAAAGCATAAGCAATACTGTGATATTAAATCAAGGGTGTTTTTGTAGAAACACATCTTTCCCCCACAAATATCTTCACATGAAGGGAGATGGCATGAAGGGTCAATCCCGCATATGAAGTCTCGTCCCCCCCTCTAAATCAATACAAACAAATAGAAAAAACCTTCTTAAGTTTGTGCCTGTTATTCTCTCGAAATAATAAATCTATCTAAAAGAACACAGTGTGAAACTATTTGTGCAAGATTGATGTACCTTACAATCTCCTCATGTAAGCTTTGTCAGAAATAGAATGCATCACTTTCATGAAAGATTGATGCACCTTATACAAATGCCTCACGGTAAATAAACGCATTTCTCATATCAGAAGAAGTCATGCATGTACTTGTATAGACTAGAATCACCAATTCAATCCCAAAATCAAAAATTGTACTTGTGTAACATAAATGAAGCAAGTCAACAATAAAATTATATAAATAAAAATTAACCAATGCCAAAAAAAAAACATCATGCAAGTGGTGGAATACCAGCACACCAAAGTTTGGAAACATTACAAAAGGCTTAAAACTAACTTAAAAAAATGTAAGATTTAGTTCTAATTAGCAAATGATGGAAAACTAACCATGTGTAGGATTATTTATGATATTTTTCACTTAATGATTGACTAAATTAAAAAAGAAAATGCAATTAAAATAAGCTAGAGAAATTAGTGAGAAGAGGAGGATTTACCACTATGAACTATGAACGAGAGACTTAAAAATAAATAAGGAACAAAAGTTCTAATGAAGAACAAATAAAATTCTCACTTCTAAGAATTTTTTTAAAAAAGAAGCTACACTAAACCTTATATACCATAAATCCTGTACTCATGGGCCAAAAGAAAATACTAAGGCCTATTTTGTAAGCCTCTTAAAAAAAACTACAGAAAATCTCTATTTATAAGAAAATAGAAACATGTAGAATGTTTAATACAAAAGAACAAATACAATTATAAGCCCTAATAAATATCCAACACCAAAATTTACAAAAAAAAAAAATACAAAAATGATATTTTAGCTCCATTCCTATTATGTGGTTCTTAAGGATTCTCAAATTTCATTTTACACCTCCATCATTTATGTGAAATTTCGATACTCACCTTATAGGTTGTTTACTTTAACCTTAATTTTTTGTGTTTTTCTACAACAGTCGTGTTTGTTCTACTTATTTAAAATAGTTAAAAATTATTTAATTAAATAATTTTGGTAAAAATACTTTATTCTAATAATACTATAATTTTTTTATATTTTAATTAATTGAATTAAATAATTTATAGTTATTTATATTAATAGAATGAGTAATTGGAAAATTTATCAGAATTAAATTAGAATAAATACTTTATTATTATATAATATAGTGTTGTGATTTTAATTTTAAGATTTTAGTTAATTTAATTGAATATAGTTATGGATGTCTAAAAATTTGTACGTGTAACAGGTATACGTATTTTTTTACACCCGCATGTTAACGGGATGGGTACAAGTATCATAGTATTCGTACCAGTGGATATTCATATTCGTTATACTCTAATTTAAATTAACAAAAATAAAAAAGCATGATTACAATATTAACATATTGATTTTGAATGTGTTATTTTTGATCAATTGGTTTTAAAATATTACAATTTCTTTATAAATTGTCATTCAACACTATTTAAATGAATTATTTAGACTTTATTTTAAATTTATAAATATTATGTATTATATTTTATTTGAATTTATGATTCAATATGATGTTAAATATTTATTTTTTTCAATACTCGCGGGTACCCAGTTGATATTAAAAAAATATGCAAATACCCGTATAACAGATACATATATGGGTATAAGACAAATATTTATCCAACGGATAAAATAAAAGAAGCTACTATCTGTATCATACTTGCCCACTAATATTCCTAAATATAGTTATTTATTTTAATAGAATGAATAATTAAAAAAAATTAATAGAATAAGTTCATACAATAACTAAATTTATGTGATTCCCTACGGAAGTCATGTTTGTTGTACTTATTTTAAATAGTTAAAATTTATTTAGGGTTTAGGGTTTTCACAACACAAAGGTCACGACCCCAAAAACCTTATTTTCACAACAAAAGTTTGGAAAAGTTACAAAAAGCCTAAAACTAACTTAAAAAATATAAGATCTAGTTCTAATTACCAAATGATGGAAAACTAACATTGTGTAGGATTATTTATGATATTTTTCACTGAACGATTTACAAAATTAAAAAAAGAAAATGTAATTGCAACCAGCAAGAGAAATTAATGAGAAGAGGAGGATTTGCGACTTTGAGTGAGGGACTTAATGATAAGGAACAAAAGTTCTAATGAAGAAGAAAGAAAATTCTCATTTCAAGAAAATTATTCAAAAAGAATCTACACTAAACCTTCTATACCATGGATTTTGTACTCATTCGTCCAAAAAATACTAAGGCCTATTTTGTAAGCCTCTTAGAAAACTACAGAAATCTTCTAATTGCAAGAAAATAGAAACATGTAGAATGTTCAATACAAATAAATAGAACAAATACAATTACAATGCCTATTAAACGCTCAACACAAAAAAATACACAAAAATAATAATACAAAAATGTTACTTTAGCTCCATTCATATTATATAGTTCTTAAGAATGTCTAATCCATTATGTCATCAACTCTTGAATACAATCAAAAGTAATACAAAAAACTTAGTCAAATAAAATAAAATTAGTAGAAGATATAGAAAAATAAAGTAAATAAAAGATTAAATAATAAAATATTAAATGATAGGAAGAAATACAATTATAAAAAGATGAAAATATATAAAAACAATGATAAAGAAAATATGTTGATTCTACTACTTTTTTAAAATAAGATTCATTATCTATTATCTAAAGATCATTGTTTAGGGTTTAGGGTTTAGGGTTTAGGGTTTAATTGATTATTGCCTTAGATTTTGAAATCAATCAATATAAATTTTCAAATAATTTGTTATCGTTTTTATTTTTAACCAAAGTACAATCTCAATTAAAAATAAGAATGTTTAAAAAAAATAATAATAAAGAGTATGTGTATAAGCTAAAAGCTAAAGAAGTAGTAGTACGAACTAATCTCTTCGACAATGATAGAAGAGATTTGATGAGTTTTTCGTGAATATAACAAAATTCCTTATAATCTATATTTGACTATTATGAAGAGCTAAAAAATAATGAATTATCTATTATTGTATGTTGATAATAATTTAAGACGAGACATAGATAGATATAGGTACAAATAAAAAGATTTTGAAGATGGAAATTAAAAGAAATCAAGCACAAAATCAATTTGTTTTATATTCATTGCAACCCATCAACATTTATGAAAAAAAAAACATTTTTTTATGTATATCCAATTTCGTATAATCTCATTCCTTACAAGTAGAGATGGCAAATAAACCTGTTTTCGTGGGTATTGCCCAAACCCGTCCCCGTTTTGATGGGGAATCCCGCATTGACTGGGTATGGGTATGGGTATAGGGAATCTCCGACTTTTTTAATTAGGTATGGGGATGGGTATGAGGATGTATATATCCCCGCCATAATACATGTTCCCGTCATATCTTTATCTTCATTTAAATTATTAAAATATTCACAATTAATTAAATAACTCATATATATATATATATATATATATATATATATACTTTCTTTTTTTTATTTCTTCTAATTATTTGGTTTGTCATAAAACTCATTCGCATTTCCAATATATTTTTCATCTTATTATAACCTTTATGTAATTATGTTAAAATGATGTATGTCAATTAAAAAATTGTATGTCTCACATTTGAATATTTCTATTATTTTTTAATATTTTTATTTATTATATCTTTTCTTTTCATATAAGAATGTTTAGTACTTTCAATTTAAGTGTTTAATAACATAAACCTTTTATGTATTAGGTAATATAAAAAAAATTATTTACTTATTATTATTCATTTGTGTTTCATTTGAAGAACTCCTTTGTTTCGCTAAAACAATTTTCGTTATTTCTCGACCATTGAGTATATATGTTGATATTTGAAAAATTTTCTTAGATTTCTAAGGTATTTTTCATCTTATTATACTTTTAATTATACATTTATTTTTTTTTGTACGATTTATTTAAATAGTCTCTCAAATTGTTTCTAAGACACACATTTGTTAATTTTTTAATATTTTTATTTTTTGTTTATTTTCATCATGTAGAATACTAATTCAATATATTTTATCTAATTATTTTTTATTTTCGAAGATGGAAATTAAAAGAAATCAAGCACAAAATCAATTTGTTTTATATTCATTACAACCCATCAACATTTATGAAAAAAAAAAAAACATTTTTTTATGTATATCCCATTTCGTATAATCTCATTCCTTACAAGGCCATTGTTTTATGCATTTTTTTCAAATTTCATTTTACACCTCCATCATTTATGTAAAATTTTAAAACTAATCTCATAGGAAGTTTAATTTAACCATCATTTATGTGATTCTCAACGGAAGTCATGTTTGCTGTAATTATTTAAAATAGTTAAAATTTATTTAATTAAATAATTTTAGTAAAAATACTCTATTCTAATAATACTGTAATTTTTTTTTTAAATTACAACAAATATACAACAAGATTTTACACAATAAATTCTACAGACGATACAGAAACAAAGAAACATACAGTAAGCTGAGTTCCCACTTTACATTCCCTATATACACTACAAAACCTGGTTCTAATAGAGGAAGATGTAACACTATAATTATGTTTCAAAGTGTATGAGATTCTAAACAAAGCCCTTCAAATAAAATTTAAGTTTATAACGTAAATCAAAACGAAATTAAGTTTTATTTAAGTACAAATAAAATTTGACTTTGAAACATAAAAGAAAAAATGTTCATAAAATTTATGATGATGAGTGCAACACCATGATTTTCATTTTTCTATTGGAAAATTTTCTAAATGCGGAGCTAACCATATCCACGAATGAAAGTAAAAAACGGATGAGGTCGCAATTAATTACTAAATAAAAGTGAAATTAAATGAATAATTATAAAGTCTATGGAATGGGAGAGGGAAACTTCCATCAATTTTCAATGCATTGAATGATTGATTAAATCAATCACGAAACAGTCTTTTCATTTCTTTTCGAAAAACGTTGTAAAAGGTAAGAATACTACGGATTAAACATATAGTGAAGATTAAAATTATTGTAAAATAAATCATTTATAACTGCCATAATATAAAAACCAAAGATGATAAATGGTGATAAAGTACATAAAAGCAAAGCAAAATGACGACAGTAA
>Ga0214542_1002501_pt1 | contig 37950 bp, 16 predicted proteins | sample CNSS1metaG_FD_160096 | JGI IMG/M metagenome (GOLD analysis project Ga0214542, IMG submission 160096) | Root nodule microbial communities from cowpea collected in UCLA plant growth center, Los Angeles, California, USA - CNSS1 | ecosystem: Host-associated > Plants > Roots > Nodule | place: USA...
CTTCCCCGCCCCCGAGCCGAGCTCGAGGTTTGTCGTTTTAACGGCTCTTCACCGCCCCCGAGCCGAGCTCGAGGTTTGTCGTTTTAACAGCTCTTCACCGCCCTCGAGCCGAGCTCGAGGTTTGTCGTTTTAACGACTCTTCACCGCCCCCGAGCCGAGCTCGAGGTTTGTCGTTTTACACCGCCCCCGAGCCGAGCTCGAGGTTTGTCGCTTTAACGGCTCTTCACCGCCCCGAGCCGAGCTCGAGGTTTGTCGAACTGAGAGATTAACTTTTAAACATAACTATCAAGTTAAGGTCAGTGTACACATAATATAATTTGAATTATATATATATCAATTGTAATTTTTTAAATAAATTTGTTTATTTATTTTGTCAAGGTAACAATTTTATAATTAATAATTTCTTTTATGTAAAATACTTGATTTTTATTTTTTAAATATTGTTTGAGTATTGTTTTTGCGAAATTAATTTTTCTAAAATACATTTATAAAATTATTGGTCAACCTAAAATCACATACGGTTTATAACAGAAACCTTTTTAAAAGGAATTATAGAAAATATTTTCATCTAGTAACAATGTATGTTCTTAAGATAGTGATATTAAAAGTAATTTCTACCGATATTTTTAAACAAGTAATTTTTAAGATGAGAACTAAAATATTTATATGTATTCACAATATATATCATTCTTACGCGATCCCAAACTAAGAATAATTTAAATAAAATACTTACATATTAAAATTCGAGCCCTAGACCTTTACAAACTCATGCATGCTCTTTATTTTGTTAATATTAATTATTAATTATTAAGTAATAACAAATAAAATATTATCAGATCCGTTCCAATTAAAACTATATCAAATTAATACCAAATTTACCAGTGAGACGTGTGGTTGAAACTGACGAAAACTACCTCCCTCGTTTGTAGGGGCTTTCACGTTTGAAGTTGAACAACTGCAAGTCTAGGAACATCTGCGTCACAGGCCACGACTACCTCACGCTTTAGTACCTCTCCAACATCACCATCCACGTTCACCTAGTGGGGTGGTTATGTCTATGATGCGCTCGGAAAGGACGGCACGCCGGCGCCGTCGACGGTAGGTAGAGAGCATGCAGTGTTGATTCATCAAAGAGAAGACGGTTTTGCCGCTTCCCATTTCGGTGAGGGGTTTAAGGCACCGAATGCTCTCTTCAACGCAGAATTTGCAGCCTCCTCGACTGGTGGAAGGTATGGAGCGAATCCAAGTCTGGGTATGTACCATTTGAGGATATTAGTATCGATCTTCAAAGTTGCAAAATCAATCCACTGGTCGATGCGGGCGTTATCAATGGGAGTAGACAGGAACAATGCGTTGTCACCGTTGAGTCGAGCAATGTAGCGAGCAATAGCATTGCTTTCGAAGACTGGACCATCGGGTGTTTCCAACACAGGAGTCTTCCCAAGAGGATTCATTTTGAGGAACTCAGGAGATTTGTTGGAAACAGACATTTCGAAATCGGCAAATTCCAGTTGGACACCACTGTACTCTGCTGCGATGAGAGTCTTGTAAACATTTTTGTTTCTTTTGGGTGCGTGCAGGATCAGAGCCATTTCTTAACTTAGAGCAATTAAGTGAGTAGGCGCTTCTGCTACTCCCACTGTTAGACGAAGAAGAAAACCGCCAAAAGGAGGAAGAGATGAGTGAGGGTCCTGATGCGAGATCAGGGTTTTCTCGCCATCATGTGGTCGTTTTTTCTGCTGATAGGGCCTGGGAATCTGTTTTACCGAGGCCCCACGGTGGGCGCCAATGTTCCGGTCAAAAAATTAAATATTTTGTACCGAAGACAAATCTTAAAGAATCTTTCTAATTTAATGTAAAATAAAGAATACACCGAGGTCAGCCCCCCATCCCCCTAACCTTGAGGGTTAATCTCTTATTTATAGGAGAAACAGTTACAAAAAATTCCCACCGACTGATCCAAAATATCTCATATATAAAATATCAACTAGGCCCCTAGTCTTTCATGAATCGGGTCGGGCCTTGGACGACCAGGACGGTACATACCTTATATGTGATTTAAGATGATAGTTACAACAATCTATTAATTATGTATATCTATATTAATGATGAAGTTAGCACATCTTGCATTTGTCAAATCTGGACTCCTTAGCATCGTGCGTGCACTAGTAATGTTCACATAGTGCAAGTCTAAACTAAGTTGTGTTGTGTAGAACTTGCAGTGTCTGATATGTGCTCCAGTACTACTTGAATTTCTTTATTTTCTATTGTGTCTATGGTGAAAACTTTTTTTACTGAGAAAAATGAAAATGTTGATGAGTAGATATTTTCCACATTCATACAAGACTTTCCTGGTGGCTTTATGCTTGCAGTCATGCTTTCATTTATTATAGGAGAATAAATTATGGTTGTAATAGTTTGTGGAAACTTTTGTTACCTTCACAATTGAAGGTGGCAGTTTATGTCTACATTGATGAAATAGTGTACTGTCTTGTTTTGAAGATCTCGTTATGCAAAAACATTGTCATGTGATTACTTTTTGTAAGAGACTTAGGGTCCTTGTTTAGTTCTTCTGTTGGAGGTAAGGTAAGATAGATCATTTCAGAACCGAAAAGTTACTTCTGACGAGAATGCAGCCATCGGAAATCTTTCCGAGAGCGCTTTCGAAAATAGTTAATTTTTTTCCTAATCTTCTCATTACAAAACTTGGTTTTTGACAGTTCATCAAATTTGAAGAGTTAACCTCAAGATATCAGTAAGTAATTTATTGATTTGGATGTCTTATCCATTCGACATAATCAAATTTCATTCATATAGTATGAAATGAGATTGTAACATTCATCTTGCTATCGTACTTCATTTTCCCTTTTTTCTTGATAAAATGGGGTTTCCTTGTCACCGTAACATTTGCAGTATACAAGAGAATGAGCAAATACCCGTTGTAGCTCAATTTGGTTCCCCTAAGTACCGTGCCATGCGTAGCCTGTACGATTGAGGTAATATCAATCATTACTACTTTTTCTTGGAAACAAATACTTCAATTATCAACCCTGTGACAAAGCTATTAAGCAAGATTTTTGCTCCATTTAAGGTTGTTGTTAAAATTCAAAGTACGAACGGTATAGGAGTTGGTATAGTATTAGTAACCACAAGGGTAAATATGCTCTGAAAACTTAGACTATAGACAAATAGCAATTTCTATCAGTTCGGTTAGGAAAAAAAGAAATGCTTACCAGAATAATTTCCATAAACTTATGGTTGGTTGGCTTTTGATTCTCACTTTGAAATCTTCTGATAAATGATGGTGAATTAGTGTCAGGGGAATTAAAGCATATTTAATAAGAAAATTATTTTGGAAAACATTGTGAATTGTTTTATTATTTGCAGCGTATACAACAAATAATAGGTCTAGAAAAATCTTTGTGGAGGAATTCAATGTAGCAATCACTCCTTGAGATATTAGGGTTCAAACAAACGTATCACGACTGGCACTGTCAAATGGGTTGACCTAACCCACTTAATAAAAAAGAGAAAATAATCTACTCTGATGGGACCTACACGAGTTCATGGACTAAATTTACATATGCAGAATGCAGAACACTATTCCAAAGATCAACAGTTGAATTCATTATATTGGAACATATAAAATCACATCAAAACCTAAAATAAATGAACATGTACAACCATATTCGTAAACATGTATAACCTACCAGCCACCAATGTTAATTTCACCAAATTAGTGTCCATATAATAATAATAATAACAATAATAATAATAAAATCAATGTACTTCAACGAAAAACTTGTTATGGAAACCATGGGGAGCTGGAAAGGTTGTTGCAGACAAAACCCATCTTGTCGCTACATGTTAGGATTCGATGTAATGGATTTTTTAAGGATATTTAAGAAAAAATTTAACACAGTAAGCCGGTTAATATAAAATTTTAAAATGATAATTTGTGCGTTTTTTCTTCATATTTTATTCAACTTTCTTAATGTTATTCAATAAAAATAATACTCACACTTAGTTTCTGACATCAGAATGGGCGTTGGGGTTCATCTTCTTCACGACGTGAGAGAGTGACCTTGCGTGACTGATATGTATAAATAAAGCATTTTCCCCAGTATCGTTTCATTTGACTTTTATTTTAATATCATTGTGTAAAAAGAAAAACGAAAAAATATTTTTAAATTTTCTTACAATTTTTAATTACATTTAATAATAATTTACATTATTTTGAAAATTTTCAAATCTGCAACAATATGTATAATGTGGATTCTGGAATTGATATGTTTAATATATTGGTGAAGACAAGTATTTTATAGCACACGGTTTCAATCTAAACTACGGGCTCTCTTGGAATGACCCCCAAACCCAGTACAGAACTTTAGAACATGCTTCTCCTTTTCTATTCACAAAATCAAATCACCCGTTACTCTCATTCCAATAAAGATAAAACTAAACACCTTACATCACCTCAATGTCATCTTGTGTCTGCAATTCTATGCACAATCCTTTATGTTAGTTCCTATCTCATGTTCTTAAAGGTAATATACATTTCTGGATAATTAGTCACACTTATAGAAATGAGAGAGAGTGAAGTTGTAGATTTTCCTTATCTATAATAGGTATTGTAGTAATAGGCTTTGTTATAGATTCTTAAATAACCTTAAAGGCATTATCCAAGGGTAATTGAAAGGAAGAGTGATTTAAATTTAATGATGATAAATGATAGTATTCTATTCCTAACCGACAAGCAGAACAAAGGATAACTATCACCAAAATATCTACTCCAAAGCACTTAAGTAAAAGCACCCAACCGACCACACCGCAAAACAAGCCAAGCCTCGATCTTAGAACCTTCAACTCACTGAAGATTAAAGAGTTACTAACTCCTCCCTAAAGCTTTGTCATTTAGTGACGTCACAACCTGCAAACAGATATATAAATGCGCACACGCAAAGGGTTCTTCAGAAACGCCCCAGAATAAATCAAAAGCTACTTCTTCTGTTGCAGTGAGAACCGTGGATGTAGATGCTTTGCAAGCCAAATTTAGAGACTCCAACAACAAAAGCTATGGTCAACACCTACCACACCTCCAAACTCTGTTCAAACCAGTGTGGTTCTAGCCTTGTGCAGACAATCGACGCACCTTTACCTCTGGTGTGGTCCCTCATTCGGCGCTTTGAGAACCCACAGGGTTACAAACTCTTCGTCAAGAAGTGCACCATGGTCGCCGGTGATGGTGGCATTGGAAGTGTACGTGAGGTGATGGTCACGTCCGGGTTACCGGCCGGTGTGAGTGTGGAGAGGTTAGACAAGCTTGATGATGAGAAACATGTGTTAAAGTTTAGCATAATTGGCGGCGATCACAGGCTTGCGAATTACAGTTCGACGATAACTTTGCATGAAGAAGAAGAGAAATATGGGGGGAAGACGGTGGCGATTGAGTCGTACGTGGTGGATGTTCCGGCGGGAAGTAGTGGTGAAGACACGTGCTGCTTTGCGAATACCATCATAGCTTGCAATCTTAGGTCCTTGGCTAAGATCACAGAACAAATGGTTTGTAAGTGAGTTAAGGTTTTAGCTACCTACTTAGTTATCTTCAGACCTTTATTTGTTGTGTTATTATGTTGAGTGTTGTTGTTAATGATGTAAGTCTGGTTTATGGATTTATCAGTTCTTATGTAGGCTAAGATTACTACTACATGCTTAATTGTACATATCTGTTAACTCAAATGAAATTAACCTTGAGTTTATTTCATATTATAAATTCTAATTCATTTTGTCGGTTGCGATGTATTTTTAATTTATGTTGTATCATTCAAATTACTTTAAGATACTAACTAGGTAAAATTTATATGTTGGATTTCATATCAAAGGAATTATTAAGAGTTTTGAATTCAACTAACTTGGTTTAATTTTTTGTTGAATATAAAATTTTTAATGGTATTACTGATGCAAATGAACATTTGCGAAATCACCCTGACCCTTTTTTATCTGTCAATATTACTTTTTGGTCTAGGTATTCTCTCAATGAACCCAATCATAGTCGTAGCCCAGCGCGATTCCAAGAGCTTTCTAAATTGTTTGCCAATCACAATTACCCTAAATAGTAACTCCTCTCCAAATAGAATTACCTTCTCCAAATAGTTTCAAATACACACTATTTTCAATTCTCCAAATAAAATTACCTTTTCCAAATAGTTTCAAATACACACTATTTTCGATTAAAATTATTGTTAGTCATCTCATCTCTTATCTAATAAAATATATATAGTAAATATATAATCCTAAGCATCGGTGCAATTGTTAGCGATAATTAAATAAGCATATTCGGGGATAAACCAAAAACCATACAAAATTTTTAAAAAACACGTAGGCAATCCATATTTCTACTAAAAAACAATGGTTGATCATAGGCAAAAAGGTACCGTCAAGTTTCATCATAAAAAATGTATATAAAATCCCCATCATATGCACAATAAACCAGATTATCCTAACAAACTGGGAATTTTAGTCATTCACACTACACTGCGTCACTTGCCTTGTTTCACAAAAGGCATGTATTATCTATTTTTTAAAACACAAATTTTTACCTTATTTTTTATTTCCAAATACAAAACTATTTTCCCCTGCAATATATTGTTAAATGAATATAGTATATGTCAAAGTATCATTACTCGACTCTAATGCAACATGTAGCCACAAAAGAATGTCATAAGAAATTGCAGAATTCTGAAAGACAATGCACGGCTGGGATTCACGGCCTTCCTTTGGGATACCATATGCCTATCAGTTACAACACTAGAATCCAATTCCACGATTTATTTACGTCATCACAGACCAATAAATGTTAAGCTACAGCAATAGACCAATCTTGAATTTGAAAACATAATATTGTATATTCCGCAAATACATGCCTAACACGCTAGGTAATTCCACAGCCTTTTACCTGACCCATCCAACTCACCATAATCTTGGCGGAATGCAGATATGGATTCTTTATCTAAGAGTACACTGACCAAAAGTTACTTTCTATTTGAAAATAGAAAGTAACGACTACATATCAAAGGCTTTCCTTCAACCTCAGTTAGCTGCTATAACAGATCATCTGGTGAGACACAATATAGAAACAAAACAATATCCAGACAAAAACGCTTTACATGGCTTCGAGGAAGTATTGAAACCTACCAAATACATCGGAGATAGAAATTATAAAACTAAATAATCAATCCAACTAGACGAACATCATCAACTCTGGCCTACTGTATACATTGCTGTGCTCATCCTCCAAGGCAGGGTATGATGCTACAAGAGCATCTTGAGCTCCAATATATAAAGAGTTGTAAATCTTCCAATATACCTCCCTAACTTTCCGGGCAGGATGGAACAGCCCTTGCAGACAGTAATTCAGAACTACGGCCGCCCCCAAGGCTACTCTCATTCCTTCAATTGCTTCCATCACAGCATTAATCACATGCGGAGATGTTTCAAAAATGTTTGGCCACACATAATTCAGCAAATGTACCAGTGCATCCTCACAACCCAAACCAGCCACTCCCAATGCCATGTGCTTCACAGCAGATGCAGCAGTCTGCCTGTGAACCAAATCCCTGTCCATAAGAGCATCCTCCAGCAACGGAGTCACAGCATAGATGTAGTCTTTCCCCATTTCGCCAATGTACTCAAATAGGAAAGACAGGGACTTCAGCACACCGTTTTGCACATTAAGTTCTGGGACACGATACTCATTCATCAAAGCCGGCAAAACTGTGAAGGGTGAACATGTTTCTGCAACAATTGCAATAGCTACAGTAGTGCATACACGATTCTGCCTCTCCTGAACCTTGAGATTATTTAACAGAGTTGCTAGGACATCTTGTGGACCAATGGCCTTAGCTATATAACCAAAAGTGTTCACTGTAGCTCTACGGATTCCTTTCTTGTGTGCCTTAAGCATCTCAAGCAGCTCAAAACAAATTCTCATCCACTCTCTTGCAGGTACAAACTCAGCACCGCGATCAGCAATTCTTCCCACAAGGTCAATACAATTCTCCTGGACTTTCTCATGTCTATTCTTCAAAATCGGAGTCAACCTTGGAAGTAAATCCTTAATAGGTGGAGTCATCTTTGTCATACCGATAACATTGACAATAGATTTGAGAGCTCCAAGAATTGATCCCAAAACCTCGGGATACTCTTCTCCCAAATACTCATATAAGACAACACCAAGATGACCCATCAAATTTTCCACGTGGCACTGCTTCATGACAACAGCAATCCTTGAAATGAGATCGGCTGCTTGCTGTCTCACCTTTGCACTCTTGTTGTTCAATCGCCACTTGATGGTACCACAAATCTGTGGAAGATACGACTTCACTCTCTGCCCAAGTGAGTTTACAACTGCACCAAACCCATTGAGCATCACATTGGCGTCATCACTGGTCTGCTCTTGGAAAGCATAAAGAATACCATCAATCAGAAGCTCTTCCAGCCGTGCATCGATATCTGATGCCCCCAAGTTAGTAACCACCTTCTCAATAGTTTCCATAACCATTCGCCTATATGGTTCACTCTCATCTTTAAGATCTTCAACAATTCTACCAACAATATCGGCAACGCCGACCTTGTTTGCTATCTCTACAGTAGTCTCCACCAGTTGCTTATAGTTTCTTCTATCCAATGCCATCCTCCTAACCCAGAAATTCCTGAAAAATTCAGGAAGGATATCATTTCTAATATATTCAGCTTCGACACCCTCAGTACTCACACATTGCTTCACCACTTTCAAAACAATTTTCTTCATTTCTTCATCGGGAGACTGGAATTCACGAATCAGAATGAGCATGACTTCCTTAGTATAGTAACTGGCATACAGAGCTTCCATCAACGGAATAATAAACCCAATTGCCTTAAGAAACGCAGCCAACACCTTCCCACGGTGTTGCCTAATACCTTTCCACAGCGGTTTCAAGACAGAGTCAAAACTTTCGATACCATAAGGAGCAGCTGCCTCAGCAAGGGCGGCAAGAGACAATGCAGTGATTGTTCTCACCTTCTGATTCTCATCATTCAGACCGTGTTCAATAATTTCCACAAGAGATCTAAGATGCGGCAACACAGCGCAACCAATTAAAATGGCAATCTGCTGCACAATTTTAATCCCTGTGTGCCTAGCTTGCCATGATTTCTTACTCTGACAAACTGCCTTCAAGAATGGCAAAAGTGCAGGTATACCCAGAGCAGATGCCACAACACTAAAAGCCCTAGCAGTAGTGTTCCTAACATATTCATCAATGTTATCTATATCAGGCCGCATGGCAGCAATCATTGTAGCCAGCCCAGCAGCTTTACTGAGATTAGATATTATTTCTCTCCCCTCAACACGGGCATAGTAGTCCTCATCAATCAACAAGGGTTCAATAACAACAAGAATCTTATGCACAAAAGGCCGAACCAATTCATCTAATTTATACAAAACCCTGTCTATCACCTTAACCAAAAGATGCCTCTCCTGATCCTCAAGTGTAGGCTGCATCAGCAACGGCAGGATCCGGTTAAACAAAGGTCCGGCACCAAACTCACGAGCCTTATCAGTAAGCTGCCTTAATGCTGTCTTCCTCTGCGGTGGTGTCCCATTCTTCACTTTAAGCAGAAGTTTCATAATCTTCCTTTCCTTCTGCTCATCTGGGGACAACTCCTCCTCGTTCTCTTCATTCAACAGTGCCCCAAAGTACTGATAATCCTCAGGCTTCATAAAGGGCAATCCACCAGGCACCTCCTTTGGAACATCAAACTGTTGCCCACGATTCTCTTCAGGAATTTGATAGAGAGGGGTCCCCAACGGAGTAGGAGTGGCAAGAAGCTTCCTAGCAGGCGTCCTAATGGGCACATACGAAGCAGGGGGCTCCAAAATCTTATACCCCTCTTGGGGAAACATAGCATCAAGCTCCTCATCCGTCAAGGGGCGATTCCTCTCTTCAATATCCCTCTCCCACCTCAACAAATTGTACTGCTCTGGCGTGATGGAGCCTTGTAAAGCCCCAGGTGTTGGAGTAGCAAGTTCAATACCACCAACAGGGGTAACGCCAGGAGTATAAGCAGCAGCAGGAGTAGCACCAGGCAATGGAGTAGCGCTTCCCATAGTAGCAGGGGTTTCGTCCCACCTTGATCTTTGCCTCTTAGGAGTTGGGGTAGCCATCCCAGAAAGTTTCGGAGTAGCATCCCAAGTCATACCAGCAGGTGTAGCACCAGGTGTAACACCGCCTGCACAGGAACGAAACCGAAAAAAAAATATGGGTCAAAATTTAACACATGGTAAAATAGGACTTAAGTGGGGGTGTAAACCAACCTGCAGGTGTTGTATCAGAATCCGCAACTCTACCAGGGGTAGGAGTTTCATCCCACCGGTTCCTCCTCCCAGGTGTCGCATCTGAAACCCTTCCTGGCGTCGGGGTAGCATCCCACCGCCCCGGGGTTGTGTCCGGCATATCCCAATCAGAAGTTTTGGCCTTCTTCACAGGGGCAGCGGCAGCACCACCATCATCCTGAGACTGGTCCCACCTGTTCCTCCTCTTCTGCTGCTGTTGCGGCGGAGCAGCCTTGGCAGCCTCCTCCTCTTCTTTCTTCTTCTTGGAGATGGCCTTCAGAGTTTCTTCCTTCTCCCTCTTGAGGGCTTCCTCGCGCATGATATCACCGTAGGTCCTCACCGAGGGGTCGGGGGTCTTCTCCCCGGCGGCGAAGGGGTCATGGCGCTCAGGGGAAATGATCTGGTTGAGGCGACGGCGGCGGTAATCATCTTCACGGTCGATAATGCGCTGAGGCTTGCGGAACCCGATGTCGCTGTCAGATTCGGGGGCGGAGGGCATGTCCTTAAGGAGAGACTTAGGGGCGGTGTAGGAAGCGAGCTTGCGCGCAACCTCGTTGTCCATGGCGTCGAGATTCTCGTCATCCTCATTGGCGGGGATGGAAGTGAGGTAGGAGTCCTTATCGCTTCCGCCGTAGAGATCGGTATCGAAGGTGACAGAGTTAAGCGACGCCAGTTGCTGCTCCATTCGCTTCCGTTCTTCCTGCGTTTTCGCGATCTCGGGGTCCACCGAAGCCATGGTTATGCTTGGAACTCCTAAAACCCTAACCCTAAGCAGAGAAGGGAGATATAGAGAGAGAGAGAAGACAGAGTTCGAGATGGATGGATTTGGATTCGCGAAATGGATAGGAATTAAAGGTGAAAGAAACCCTATGCAGGTTGATTAGTGAGTGAAGGTTGAAGAAACACATTCAGATACAACATAACTATGCGAGGAGTGGAACCGACATAGCCTGTTGGGCCAAGACCGGCCCAATTCAGTTATATCTACCCAGGCCTTTTCCTTCCTGCACCCTATTTTTCAAAGTTTCAATTTTGCCCTTAACTTTTTTGACATGGAAAAAATATCAGTTCAGAATATATTTAATTTTTAAATGTTTTATCAGAAATTATATTAGTGGTAATTTTTTTGAAAATTTTAAAAATTTATTTTTCCAATATTGCAAAATAGTTAATATGAAAGATATTCAATGTTATAAAATGTATATATACTCTGGAATATCTCTCACCTTTTTATTGATATCCGGAATGTGTAATACCAAAGTTTTTTAATATAACCTGTATAACATTATAAAATGTGTCAAAAAGTTTAAAATGTGAGGTGCAAGAATATGAATGTGAAGTGCAGGAAGAAAATGAAGCCCAACTTTGGCCCGAGTCCTTAGAAAAACAAATCTCTATTTGTTAGGCTAAAGTGCAATTAGGTGAAAACAGAGAAGTATGAGCCTTCTTGATGCAGTAGTGCTATACCACCTCTGGAGAGTATTGGCTAGGAATTACTTTAATGGAATATACATTATCAACAACCATACCTATCATAATGGAAAACTTTAAGTTGAAGGAAAATTAGGTTTCAATTTGAACCTTGTTTTACAACCTGGTCATTTGTACATTCTTATTGCAATGTTTTTTTCTCATAGTACATGAAGTACTGCTTTTGTTACATACATTCTTATTTCAATGATTATTAAATGTCATATATTAATGTAACCATTCCTTTTTAATCCATTTCATTGCGTGTTGTTTTTTCTATTATTTTCATTAATATTAATACATACATACATATATATAAAATTAAAATAACTTATATATCTATTATACTTTTACCAAATACTTATATAAACCTTTGCATTATTTGATATATTTAATTTGTTTTCATAGTCTACAAGTTTTCATCATCGTAAAATGTTAAAATCAATACTGGAGTGGTTTCGATTAATCACTTTGACAGTTAAGAAAATAAGAAAACATGATAATGTGATATTGAAAATAAAATTTAACAAATCTTGGAGGACATGTTTATATTTCAGTTTCAAAACAAAAAAGAAAAGAAAATTTACTTATGAAAAAACCTCTTCAGTTACATTTAAGGTAAATACAAAAAGATGCAGTAAATTTGTTAGTAAATTAATATGAACAGAAGGCATGGATGGGTATGGAAAGTAGTAGTACAAGCTAGTAACTGTTCACTCGCCTTGACTCTCTCGTCCATGCGAAGTGCCTGTGCCATGCCTCAGCAACCAGTCTAATAGCCTAGTCACAACACGTACACGTTTGAACGTTAGATTACCCAACCCTTTTGTATTAGTACAATCCCAAAATTTGGACTAGTTTTTTAGGTAGAAAAAACCCAACTAATAGGACTAGTAGAAATACTAAAACAAAATTTTCACACTCATTACCAATTACCAACGTGAAGTTGACAGTGATTGAATTCATTCATACATTACTACCAAATCACCCCTTTACTTACAGTGCTATTTCATCTTTTCTTTTCTTTTCTACCTTTCTGATTTTCTATCTAAGCCAAAGAAGTAAAAGTGTAAAGGACCAAGATGCTGACTGGCAGGTTTGTAATGGTGTATATATGTGGAATACAAAGATGATGGTGGATCAAATCATCAAATAAACGAGGAAGAAAATGAGCTACCAGCTGAAAACTCAACTGGTTTTTCTCTTCCTTGTTTGGGGTTCATGGGCATTTCTGTGCTATGGTCTCCCGAGTGAGTACTCCATATTGGCCCTCGACCTTGACAAGTTTCCTTCAGAGGAAGGGGTGGTGGAGCTGTTTCAACGATGGAAGGAGGAGCACCGAAAGTTTTACAAACACCCTGAAGAAGCAAAGTTAAGGTTGGAGAATTTCAAGAGAAACTTGAAATACATCGTAGAGAAGAATGCAAAGCGAAATTCTCCTTACGGGCACAGTCTAGGATTGAACAGGTTTGCTGACATGAGCAATGAAGAGTTCAGGCATAAGTTTATTTCAAAGGTAAAGAAGCCATTTGGCAAAAAAAATGACTTGCCAGTTAAGGATGACTCATGCGAAGATGCACCTTACACTTTGGATTGGAGGAAGAAGGGTGTTGTGACTGGTGTCAAGGACCAAGGACACTGTGGTAAGCTTCTATACACACCTATAGATTTATTTGGAAACATTGATGATGGTCTATTCTGTTCTATTATGGTTGTGGCTCCAATTTCCCTTCTTTTTTAGCCTATAGTGAAAGTATTTCTTATTGAATTTTTAGGTAGTTGTTGGGCATTCTCTTCTACTGGAGCCATAGAAGGAATAAATGCAATTGCGACAGGGGACCTTGTTAGCCTTTCAGAACAGGAACTTGTGGACTGTGATAGTACTAACGATGGATGTTATGGAGGATACATGGATTATGCTTTTGAATGGGTTATGCACAATGGTGGAATCGACTCAGAAACTGATTATCCATACACTGGTGTAGAGCGTAGATGCAATGTCACGAAGGTCTTCTTTCCTAAACCCTTCATTTTCCTTTTTATGCTATTCTATATATCTAATTTCCAGATTTTTTTTTACTTGTTCAGGAGAAAACAAAGGTTGTTAGCATTGATGGCTACTCCGATGTGGGGCAATCAGATAATTCCCTGTTGTGTGCTACAGTGAAGCAACCTATCAGTGTTGCTATAGATGGTTCTTCAAGGGATTTCCAACTATACACCGGTGTAAGTGTCATTTGACCTCTCACTATTGCAGAAGAAACATCCAGAAAGTGGAATTTGCTTTCATAACTTTTCTTGAACAGGGTATCTATGATGGACATTGCTCAAGTGATCCAGATGATATTGATCATGCAGTTTTAATTGTTGGTTATGGCTCAGAGGATGATGAAGATTACTGGATTGTAAAGAATTCATGGGGAACCTCATGGGGAATGGAAGGGTACATTTATATCAGAAGGAATACTCACTTAAAATATGGAGTGTGTGCAATCAATTACATGGCATCTTACCCTACCAAAGAGCCCACTGCTCCATCCCCAAGTAGTCCTCCATCACCGCCTTCACCGTCGCCACCGCAACCACTACCACCTCCGCCGCCACCTCCGCCTCCACCACCACCTCCACCAATTAGATGTGGAGAATACTCATATTGTTCAGCTCATGAGACATGTTGTTGCCTTCATCAGTATTTTGATTTCTGCTTCGTTTATGGTTGCTGTGAATATGAAAATGCTGTGTGTTGCCATGGAACCGAGTATTGTTGCCCTAGTGATTTCCCCATTTGTGTTACTGAACATGGACTCTGTCTCAAGGTATATGTTCTAGCCTCTTTCATTCTGAACGCAATCAAGAGTTTTCAATTTTCTGAATATACTCGTAAATTTGTGTTATGCAGCACCACAGAGATTTGATCGGAGTTGCTGCAAAGAAGAAGAAGTTGGGAAGTCACAAGTTACCATGGACTAAATTAGAACAAACTGAAAAGACATTTCAACCCCTTCAGATGAGGAATGTTTTTGCTGCAATCCTTTAAATTTACTTCTTTTCTTTCCCTCTTCTCTTTTATGTTTGGATTTGCTCAAGAAAAATAATATGTTGACACCGCCATTCATTAAATATGTCTATTATATAATTACTTTTCTTAATAAAATATTATATTTGAATCACATATATTAAGTTCCCTTCCGTCCTTCATCTGAAATCAGCAACAAAATATGCTTCAAATGCTTTCAATTCTTAAGGATGTGAGCAACATACACAATTATAATTGTTAGCTTTCCTTTTTCTCGTCTTATAAACAAAGTATGGTCTAAATTACTTTACCTAAAATAATATTCACTCTTGAAAAGAATCTCCCAAACCAAGTCTTAAAAGATCGACTTTCTTAACAACCAACAAGTTTCTCTTCCACACAACTCCAAGTGTAAGACCATATACACTATTTCTATAAGTTTTTATTGAGGAATTTAATGTTAACATTAAGTTGCTATAAATATTTGCTACCTTAGGCTTAAGAATGTAAATTGTATGGATCTTCTCATCCAATGCAAAAGTCACTTGGTAACTAACACCATACCTTTGTGTATATCCTTTTGATGGGTCTATAGAGAAAGTTTTACTGGGGGATACAACACCAATAAGATCTGAACCCAATCACATAAGACATTGACACTATTCTCAACCAAAAATCTTAAGACAATGGGTTTATGAGTTTTCATCCTTATATGATGCTCCCTTTTTTCATTTTTACTTAATGTGAGACTTAGACTTACTTAAATTTCTAACACCTTTAATAGCTAACTTTTATCATAAGTTGAGTTTTACTATGAATACTTATCTACGGCTATCTTTTTTGTTTTGGATAATGAGACAAGTTTTCCAATAACATTCTATTGAAGGGTTTCCAATTATTCACACATATATTTCTTACTTTAGACAAGTCAATACATCTTGCACATTACTAGGATATAAATATAATAGATAAATTATTAATTAACTAATGCATATGACACATGGTTACCACTAAAGAATTTAATTTTTTAGAAATTTCTAATTTGATCTTTTGTGTATACTAAAAATAATGTTTGCTATATGAAGAGGGTTTGATGAGAATTGTCCCAAAATAGAATTTGAGATTACTTATAAAGTTATTTGTTGTTAGATTGCACGATTGGTATGATATGAGCAACTTCAATAACATAGGCTATGATATAATATATGCACTAGGCTCAGTTTCAAGAGATGTCAGTTAATGACCTTAATTTTGATAACATTGTCATAACCTCTTTTAGTTCTTTGATCAAAAAATTTATTCAATTATTTTATACATTCCACTCTTTCCTTTGATACATCATTTTCGGTATGACTTTTCTTTTAAAGAGAAGATATAGAATTCTCCTATAAATACTAATAAGGTTCGGATTCATAGAAAGATCACAACACCTATTTGTTCTTTTAAAATCGAAGTAACCAACAAAAGATACATTGCTTTATACATAGATCATGCTTATTTAGCTAATTCTTTGTGATATGGACATAATCAATACAATTAAGGATTCGTTTTTCGAAGGTAAAGAATCAACAATAAAGAATTTATATTTGTGTAGATAAGTCTCAAGGATGAGCAGGTTTAGCACTGAGGAAGGAAGCTGATTTATAAGATAAGCAACAATTTTCACCATTTCTCCCCAATAAAAAAACAGGCATATTTGTGAAAAAAAATAACTATAAATAATTGATATTTGATAATGAGTTTCATATAAAAAGGACTGTGCTCTGGTCATATTATAAAAGTCATGAAATGATTGTAAAATTTGTTTGAATTTAATATGACAGTGAAAATTGAATTTTTTAAAAGCTTAAAAGTTTTAAAGAAAGAAAAAGAAAAGAGACTCTTGAACAAACACACATAATTAAGAACACTCAATTTTATCATTTTTGTCTTTAATTTACAAATATCATGTGATTAGTTTAAATTAATATTTTTAAATATTTTTTCTATAATAATATTAATTTAAAGAGTTAAATATGTTTTTTCTTCCAAATTATTATAAAAAAATGTGCTTTGTCTATAAATTAAATTTCAAAATATTTAGTCACTACTTAATGTATTCATTCAGAACAAATAACATGTTGGACTTATATTTTAGTTAAATGTCAAACTTATTTTTTAATGAAAAACATTTTACCTTAGAAATAATGTATTACATTGAAGTATAAAAAAAATATAATTTATAATTTAGTTCAAGGAGGAAACAACAATATTTATATTAATTTGGAGATAAAAATATATTTAATTCTGATTAAAATGATATATTTTCTTCTATTTTATTCACCTCTGTTTGCTATAATTAAGAAAAAGATAACTGTTTTTAATTAACTAAAAATAAATTAAAATCTCTTTTAAAAAGAAGTTTGTTTTGTCTACCCTAAAATAAACGTTCTTAAATAAAGAAAAAGAAAGTTATCTTGCTTATTGGAATTATGGGCCGATCCTAACCCATTTAGTTTTCTCACCAAGTCTTATGTTTCTATTTTAGTATTATTTTACAGTGTTACTTCCTGCACCCTATCACATTTCTTCATCCACCCATCAAAATATCAAAATAATAAGGATAGATACTATAGGAGCACCGAGTATCTTCTCTTTTCCATGAATCTATATCCCTATAAATTAATATTTTATTATAATAATAATAATAATATTTTATGAGAAAAAATAGTTATGTAATGAATGTTATTTAGAAAAAGTGGTGTCAAAGTACTTTTTTTTCTCGAGCTAGATACAGTTATTTTACAATTTCTCTTTTATTCTTCCCCCATACACATAAATTGAAACACGACCCACCCTGTTGTACAATTCTCTGTTAGTCTCTACAAATTGCACCAAATTTTCATGTTAACTGTTGCTTCTGCAATATTTCAATCTGCCTAAATAGAACTGAAAAAAATTGTATATTTGCTTATTGAATCTGTTGTTTCTGACTCTTTTCCCACAATCGTAAAATCTTAGAACTTGTTTTTGATTAAGTTATTGAATTTGTATTTGTTAATTGCTGCAAAGGAAAGAAAAAATCACACACTTTAACTTTTTGACTAAAGAGCAAGATTTCCTAAATCTATGCTCAAATAGTGTATAAAATATTTCGATTTCACTATTTTTATATTCAACACTCATTCATGTAATGTAGGTTTATCTCTAATGCTAGAAACACTTTCACACGGAGGGAGGGAAATTTCTTCAAAATTCAACTCAAAATTCGCATCTTATTAAAAGTCTTGGCCATAAGTTACAATCGTATGAATTTCCAACTTATTAATGAAAGACAACCAACAAAAAATAAATTGTTAGATATTCTAGTTAAATTCATTTTGCAACTTGTCAAACGGAAATTTGTTAATTTTAAATAGTGTCATAAATACGCTTACATAATTAAATTTGTCATAAATATATTTGACAAAATTGAAGTTTTTTTTTTCTTACAAATTTCTGTTCATGAGAAGTAATCTATGGGCAATTAATCCATATAAATGCGAGCACTTATTTCAACTGAAATTTAAACCATATTTTATTATTTTGCAGGGGATCAACTTCTTCCACTGTTAATATATTTGACAGGGTAAATAAATGAGCTTTTATAACTTAGTTCATTAGGTATATTAGAAAAACAAGATATTAGAGCTATTTTAACCAGTTTATGATAATAGTTTTAGAGAAAACATATATATATTATTTTAAAAAAATACATAAATAAGAATTGGAGATGAAAATGCGGCTATATTTTTATTTACTTAGTACGCACGTGCTTTAAACGTGAGGTTTAGAGACATATTGTACTGAACAGTATTTGAAATTGCGAAATTGAAGGAAAAGAAGAATAAGAAGATAATTAAGCGGCAATTAAGGACATAATTGGATTTAAATTCCAGAATCTGTGCATTTTAGAATTTGAAATGTTTGGCATGTGTGAAGTTTTGTGGTGCACATGGAAGGATGATGTTGAATGTGTATGGGTCAATCGTTTTCATGGCTGCGTTATTTTGATTAGAAAGCGGAAAGTGGTTGGGTTAAAGAAGAAAGAGGGGCGTGAGGCACGTGCTAAGTCAAAAATGGGAGACAGAAACCCTAAAATGACCCCATCTTCGTGGGACGCAAGATCCCTTTTTCTAACATATTCATGTTCCCAACCCAATCTGTGTCCCGTGATCTAAGCACTCTCACCACTTTTTTATTTTTATTTTTTTTTTTCTTTTTAATAAATGCCTCCACTCTGTGGGATAGTCAATGGTGTGGGATTTAATTTCACATATTGGTGGTGCCTACTTCCAACTTCCAAGTATGGTACACACTCTGCTACTTACACACCATTCTGGAATTTTGGGGGTGTAAATATTCCATGGACTTTTACGTTGCAATAAGTCAACGTGTAACCTTCTCATATTATATACCACAACTCATTCTAAAACCAGAGATTCAATCAAGAATTGTGCTACTAGTTTATGCAGGATTTTCACGAGATTAACTTATCAACTCTAAAATTCGAATCAAATCAAAGTAAGTTAATATTTATCTGGTATTTAAATTAATTATATTTAATTTGATTTTTGATATTTTTTCCAACTCAACTGAACAAACTTGATAAAGTATTGTATTTTAATTATAAATTTAAAATATTTTGTATTTTAGTACTTAAATGTTTCTTTTTCTTTTCTTTTTATTGTTTCTTTCATTTTTTATCTTTTTTCTAAAAATGTGATTTCAGATCGATTAAAGATAAACAATTTTATAGTTTAGAAATAAGTGTAAATTTTATCTTACAAATTAGTTAATTTTGTAAAATTAAGTTAAACTTAAAATTTATTTCTTAACATGAAATTAAAAGTACGAGTTTGAGTCTATCGTAAGAGAATTTATCATTTGTTGGGTGTGTGAGACCGCCCGCTATTGAATTGTTGTTTAAAATTCAATTCTTAAAATTTATTCATATTTATTATGTAACTTGTTTTTATATATTTGCAGAAAAAACTTTATATCATAGAAAAAATAATATTTTTCAAGTGAAATAAATAATCAATGATTATGAAAAATTAATATTTTTTACTTTGAATTAATATATATATATATATATATAAAGTAGACAAAAAAGAAAGATAAAATTTAAAAATACAAACGAAGGCTTAATAGTAAAAGATTTTCCTTTACTTTCCATCGATATCTTTCTTTGATGGGTTAAATATGTTTTTGGTTCCTCAAGTTTGAGCGAAATTTGGGTTTAGTCCCTCATCAAAACTTTTGACCAATTTAGTCCTTCATCTTCCAAAATGCGTGAATTTAGTCCTTTTAACCAAATTTTGTTAAGTTTATCTGACATTTCAAGCGCATTTCATGATAGTATTTAAATTATTTATACTGTTTGACACATTTTTACTTCAATGTTAACTTAAATACTATCATGAAATGCGCTTGAAACGTCAGATAAACTTAACAAAATTTGGTTAAAAGGACTAAATTCACGCATTTTGAAAGATGAAGGACTAAATTGGTCAAAAGTTTTGATGGGGGACTAATTCTAAATTTCGCTGAAACTTGAGGGACCAAAAACATATTTAACCTTCTTTGATATATTTGAAGCAGATATGTAAAAAATAAGTTTAAAGAACAAAATTAGACATAAGTAAAATTTTATTTATAGAATGGATAAAGATGATTAATAAAAGTTCAATTTTAATTTCTTTAAAGATCTTCTTTGACTTTAGGTTTTCTAATTTTGAAATGCATTTTTTTTGTCCTTTAATTTTAATTAAAATCACTGTTTATTTTTTTTATAAAATATTTTATAAACCATCTAGAGGATAAAACTGGGGCATTGAAAATAAAACAACGGAAATAGTAAAAAAATTAAAGACCAAAAATGCATTTTATATTTTTTTTTTTGCATTTTTTTCAACGATAGAGAAATAATTTGATTGCAATGAAAAAGAACCATTGATTTAAATTGTATATTTACGATCCTGACCCTCAATAAAACGGAAAATCGCCAGACCTTTCAACGACCGTCATGTGATCATAAGATCCCAAACCCATTCGTTTCTACCAAAGTGAGAATATGCTACGTATATTAATTTAAGATTTCTTAGCATTATTATAACTGATAAATGTGCTCACATCATTACGATTCAATTTACTTCAGCATCTCATTGCACTAGATTTTTCCTACACTACAACTAATCACTGTTTCATCGTCAAATTTGTATATGTTGATATCATAATCTGCCACTTGCAATTCATGAAAAATAATATATTTAGTATTGGGTTAAGTATATTTTTAGTTCCCGAACTTTGATTTAAAATTGGAATTCGTTTTTATTTAACTTCGATACATTTTGATCTCTAAACTTTAAAAATGAATATAGTATTTTTAACTCAATTATGTTAATTTTTTTTTGATGTGTCGAACGTTTTTCATATTAGTATTGAAGTTTTTTACACTATTTAATACATACTTAGTTCAATATCTATTGAAAAATATATTCGACACTTCAAAAAAAAATTAACATAATTGAATTAACATAATTATATTCATTCATTTTTAAAATTTAAAAATAAAAATATATTAAAATTTTAGACATAAATAAATTTTAATTTTTAGTAAAAATTAATGTATAAAAATATATTTAGCTCTTTAATATTTGTTTAGTAGGACATAGAAAGTTAAGAAATGAAATAAGATAAAACTAAGTTTGTCGCGTTATGTTTTTGAGTTTTAATAGGAAGAAAACTTATTTACAGTACTGGTTTTTTCAGTGCTCGGGTTTTGGGGAAGAGGAAGACGTTGTTTCGAAAAACGAAATGATTGAAAATGATATAATGATTAAAAGTAACGTGGACTCAGTCACTCACAGAGAGGAGTTGTCTATTTTAAATATGGTCGGTCCACAACCTACTTTATTAGAGTTACGACTCTTTCTTACTACTAACTGTTCTTCACGATGCATCCGTGGCCCATCACTTTCCATTTAAACTTTCCCATTGCCTTCATCACGCTCTCAAATTTTATCTACTGTTCTCACAAAATTTACATTGTGAAATTAGTCACTTCTATTAAAATACGAGGATATTGAAGCAATCGAAAAAGTGCAGTGTCTCTTACGAAGTGATTTGGAGTTGAGTCCAATTACTGTCCACTATTTTCGCTAATGTTTCACGAGTCAGACACGGCCACACCGGTAACTGATGAAATACTTTGAAACAAAAGCAATAGAAGAAATACTAAAAGCTCGAGTCTCTATCTATCACCTTCAATCTTCTCTGATTTTTCTTACGTCCTACTCATTTCACCATTTCCATAATTTTGCAACCAACCATTATTATTGCCTTTCATCTTTCTCACTCCTTCTTTCTTTCTCTATTTTCTCAATTTCTGCATCGCCATCTTCACAAAAGCTTGTACTACTTGCTGAGTAGTGCTGAGGGAAACCACTACTTCCTTTTTTTGGTTGCTTCTGTGGCCATATCCACTATGTTGTTGAAGAGGTTTCTTCTTTAGTTCGTTGTCACTTTAACTTAATTCTTTTCTCTTTTCGGTACTATTATTAGGGTCATTAAATTTGACGGATAAAAGAACTTCGCGCTGTTCTTGCGCCGTTAAGTTCATTCATTATGGTACTAATGTTTCTGCAATTATTGACTGTTTGGGTCATAGAGGATAAAAATAGGCTTTTTCATGATCTCTTGACTTCCATCTGAATTTTTCCTGTAATCGTGTGTGTTTGTGTGTTTGATGATTCTCTTTTCTCATTTTAAGTCCTATTGTTTTCAGGTTTTCATGATTGCTAGGAGGTTTATTATCTAATCGTTTTGGTCTGCTGCTGAAGATTAGTGTATGATATTCGTCCTGAATCGTGAACTTGTGATTGAGAGGGTGTGACCCGTTGTTCAATTTTTGAACAAAATGGCTGAAAGGAAATTGAATATCAATGCCCCTCTCATGTCTGTGAGACGTGCTTCTGCCACATCACCGTCCTTGACGGAAGCAAGGAAAAAGATTCTAGAGAAACGTCACAGTCTTCCATACCACAAATCAGACACGACCTTGGATCAGGTAACAAAACCAGTTGCAGTTCCTTTCAATTGGGAGCATATCCCTGGAAGACGCAAGGGCAATGGTGGATCTGAGCCTCATCCCCCCAAGGCCACTTCAATCACTCCAAGCCCAAGGCTTCCCCCGGGAAATTCAACCAATGCTACCAAACAACCATCGGAAAGGGAAAATAAAGCTGCGAGTAAATTCAAGTCCTCAAATAAGTCCAAGTCCTTCAACGTCAGTGTGGCAAAAGTAGACACCGAGAAAGAGAGAAAAGCAGAGAAGATAGAGAAAATAGTTGAGAACAGAAGGTCCAATGTGAGGTATGATGATGATGATGATAATGATGCTTTTTCAGATGCTCTCGAAACACTGTCACATACAGAATCATTCTCCATGAACTGTAGTGTGAGTGGTGTAAGCGGGTTAGAAAGTATGGGCGCAAACAAGTCTGGAACCTTTTCCACAGATCAACAAACTATAGACTTCATGATGAGCCGATTCTTGCCTGCTGCAAAGGCTATGACTCTTCAGCCTCCTCAATATTCTTCAAAAAAGCAATCTGTACTAGTAGAACAACAACCTAGAGATATTAGCAAATTCATTCGCGAGGAAAAGAAGCCATTGTCTAATAAGCACAACACTGCCATTATACCATACACTGGCCAAAGTCAAGAGGAAGAAAGTGAAGACGAAGGTGATGATAACGAATATGACAACTCTTCTAATATTGCAGCCAAAGGCTGCGGGTTGCTACCTCAATTACATATCAGGAATTCATTGTGCTTATTGAATCCTGTGGCTGCGATGAAAATGAAAAGCCAGGTTTCCTTGCCTTCAGCCAGTGAGGTTGTGAAACCTAACAAAACTTCTCATATTAGATCTTTCAGCCCTGTTCCAGCGGTAAAGAAGGTAAGAAAAATGGACCTACTTTTCACCTTCAACCCTGAATCAGCAAGCTCAAGTGGTTTTGTTTGACATATTTACTTACGATCATCAGTATTTTCTGCAGGCTTGGGATGCAATTCACAGGAATAAATCTAACTCCAGGGCACCATCACCTGACAAGCAAGAGGGTAAAAAGAAATTGACAAGTGAATCAAACAGATTTAACTATTCAGGTGAATTGCTTCCAGGTAGACTCTCTCCCTTCCGTCGCTCAAGAGCAGCTGCTACTGGTATATCTCCCTCTCGAAGACCTCAATCTCCCTTTCGTGGCGTCAAGTTGCTTGGTGATTCTAAAGAGGCTGAAAATTACAAGTTTGGCAAGGTGAAATTCCACAGCGGTGTGCTTGGAAATGTTCAAGATGTGATGTTCCAAGGAAACAAAAAAACTTCGTATTCGGGTAGTCTCACTCTTGAAAAGACATTGTACATAGATACAGTCAGCACAGCGAATTTACCATCTTCAAATGTAAGTTCTTTGGATAACAAACGGAGGGTAGATACCATGGTTGCAGACTTAGAGAGAAGAAGGGGGAAAGAAAGTAATTCCTCCATAGGATCTTCTGGAGATATAAAACAAGTACAATATGCTGTGGAAGAAAAGGTCACGTTTGATACTGAAGTGTTAAACTCTTTAGATTCCATTCCACCAAGTTTGTATAGAATTTTGAATCCCACAGCCAAAGAAGGCAAAACTGAAGGATTGACAACCGATCAAAATATTAACCAAGAACCCGAGTCCTTGTCACTTTTTCAAGGGACATTAGTTGAAGATTCAAAGATCAATGCCCAGCAAATTGTTCTAGTTAATGACTCAGGAAAGCATAGTGCTGATTCTGTCGTGTCTCCTCTTCCCCCACCATTACCAAAATCACCTTCCGAGTCCTGGCTTTGGCGTGCCCTGCCTTTAGTTTCTGTGAAGAATTCTTTCCTGCACTCGAGTCAAGGGACTCAATCCCAAGCTAAGAGGCATGATTCTAATGCAACATCTGGTAATCTCAAGTGGGAAACAATAGTGAAAACTTCAAATTTGCATCATGATCATGTACGCTATTCTCAGGTAACCTAGCAAATCCTTTTGACCAAATTTATGTACCTCAACTCTGGCAGCGCAAAGATGAAAAATTCACATTTACCTTTCTCTGCAGGAACTTCCGACGCATAAATCTAAGCACTAAATCTTTGGCATGAAACTCAATATCATGTTACAGTTCAAGCTTTAGGCGCCCCGAATTTTCAGTTTGCTTGTGGTATGAGGTTCTCACCTTATGTAATTTTAGCATTATAGCATTAGTAAACATTTGGGGGTGTTTTAGATTTTCACCTGGGTCGATGTTTTCATCCCAAAAGAGTGGATTTACATCAGTTTAGACCTTAGAACTTCTTTAAGTCAATTGATCTCGTTAAACTTTCAATTTGACTCAATCAGTTATATTTACATCAATCCCTCAAAAAGAGTACATCTGCATCAATTTTTTAAAGATTATATTTACATGACTAGAAACAATGTAAACACATTGCTTGGAGACCCAAACATCAATTCTCTTTATTACTTTCTTATAAACTATCCTGCCTTTATTATTTATTTTTTCATTTCTATTGAATTTTGTTTCCAGCTGTTCGCTTCAAGCCCTGCATCCCGTTGATTTTGGTGATACTGTATTGATTATAGAGAAATCAAAGTTAACTTTTTGTGATGAATAAAAGCAAAGCCTCTTCTGGATTAGTGGCGCTTTCGGTGGAATCAAGATTTCCTAACCTGCCCAACAGAAGTGTATATCGGCTACTACTGTGTGTCTGTCTTTCTTCATGTTGGTTTAGTGTTTGCAACTTTTTTCTTCTTGATCCGAGGAATGATCCTCTTGGTATCAGCATTTTTTTTATGTTAACTGGCACAAGTGATTACTATTATCCATGATCTATTGATCTTTTCCTTTTTAATACTCAGAAAAGAATCCTTCAAATATTTTAGTTTGGCATTCCTCAGTACTTTGAGGACAAGTACGTACATCAGATGAATTCTAGATTGAGAAAAATTATGTAATGCTTTTAGCAAATCTGGCACGGCAACAGGACAAAGATATTTTAATCAATTGCATAGTTGATGTATTCATGTAATTGTGAACTATATAGATGCTATTCCCTTTATGATGTACTTTTTCTTTCAAGTGATTATGCTTTTCAAATGCAGTGATATTTGAACCGTTTGACATACTTCAAGTTTTCACTGCCACATATCTTGATTGGAGTAGTCACTAATGTTTGTGTTGTTACAGATTATGTTTCAAGATTTAATTTAATTTAATTGTAATCTCATTAAAACATTTTTTAATGTGCCCTAAATCCAATTTTGAATTCTAAATCACTGTCATCAAATCTATCATGAAAGTAAGAAAGTAAAACCTTTGATCAATTGCAGTGGGGTCTAAGTTTTTCCAAACAGGGTAAAAAAGTTCTGATATTTCCTCAGATTAAAATTTGGCCTTTGTTCAAAATTTCAAGCTCTAGTTCATTCTGCAAAGGAACTTGAGAAGTTCTTCCAGATCGCTCAATGACTTTTGTGAATAATGAAGCCGAGAAAAACAGGTAGTTGAGGTTGGATTTGAATTTGAATTGGGGACAGACATCTTGGAATGCTACATATTAATAACAGTAACGAATATGCTCAAAGAGAAACATCGGCCCTAGATTTAGCACAGGTGGTTGGTCCAGAAAACAGGATGATAAGAACTGAATCCATCACTGATTAAAAAAAAGAAGAAAGAATTGAGTCCATACATGGAGAACTGGCAACAACGTGCATATTTTCTTTTTAATTTTTTTTTTCGTAAATCAAAGGCATCTTAACCATGGGCGTGTTTGATTTGATTTGTAATTTTTATTAAAACAAAATTCAAAAATTTAAACATTAATTGAACATACTCTGACTGAAAGATCAATTTTGAGAGATATTTAAAATAATCATATCTCTCCTTTCCTGTTTTTCATACATCTAAATCTAAAAATTAAAGTGTTTACATATAATTTGTACAAGACGAGAAATAAAGTTAAAGAAAATGAAAAGTAAGAGAAGAAAATAAAAATGGAGTGATTCTGGGTGAGATCGGTAGCATATGATATGAGCAGTGTGATGGTCCTACCTTACAGCAATTCTTGGTTGAGAACTTAAGATGTAGAGAGGAGTGTTGTGAGTTAAGAGGGTATGGGTGGGACACACATCAAGATGATGAAGTTTATTACTATTTCTGCCAACCCAAGACATTCCCGCCTCATCCTGTCAGAAAACCTCACGTTCTTCTCCACCTGCTTCCACCAAATACTCCTTATCAATTATCTAAGAGCCACCTTTCAGATTTGTAGTTCCAAATTAATTGCCTCTATTCAAGGGAAAGTTTTGACAATACAAAGAAAATATTATTTTTAATTTAAAATCTTAAAATAATGAATGTATGAGTTTTTTTCGTATAGTATTTAACTTTTTTTATCCCATGTATTATAAAACTTATATTTAAATTCTCTAACAATTATAAATACAAGAAAATAGGATATTAGTTTCATAAAGTTAATTTGTGAAAAGTATAATTTAAATTCAAAAGGAAGAACAATGAAAATTTAAATTCAAAAGGAAGAACAATGAAAAGTATAATTTAAATTCAAAAAGAAGAAAAATGAGATGTTGGTTGTGATGAGAAATGAAAGAACAAATTACACAAGAAGAACACGAGGTTAAGGTTAAGGTCAAGATTAAGGGTGTGTTCTTTTTAAGATGATGAATTTGGAAGTGGGTGAATAGATAAATTTAAACGTATTTAAATAGATTTGGAGGTGAAGTTTGTATTATTTGTTTTAAGAGATTTGGATGTTAATTTGAGTGAATTTAAAGATGAAGTTTAAATGATTTGAGTGATGTAATAAATTAAAAAAAGAAAGTTTCAATAGATAGAAGAGAAATATTACAAAATTGTCCTTGCCACTAATATTATTTATTTATTATAAATAATTATTATTATGATTAATACTATTACTATATTAGTATAAATACAGACACTACCACACTTGTGTGTACTTATTTTTTAAATATTTATGATATTATATTAGTAGATGATGATATTATAATATTTTTAAGTTAATATACAAAATAAATTTATATTTATTAAAAATAAAATAAAACAAATAAGAAAAATAACTGGATGAGAAAAGAAATAAGTATTAAAATAATTTTATAAAAAACATATAAAAATAGTTATTAGTATTTAAAAAGTAAATAAATAATAAGATATTTCCACACCTCGCACTACAACACCGTATCAAGCCCAAACTAAACTACTAAATAAACTAGCAACCACCACAAAAAGAATTATAGGGTATTTCAATAAAAACGTTCTATATAAACGGTAATCACGTTTGCATCTTATTGAATACAGTGAAAATATTATTAATATTAATATTCCTTATGAAAAAAATACACATAATACTATATTTATAATAAAAGAAATATGGATTAAGCCAAAAATACAAATAAAGAATAATAATAAAAAAATTTAATATAATAGATAAAGATAAAATATTTAATAATTTAATATATCTAGCACCGTCAGTCGGTGAGATCCTCTATTATATCTTACAAATCATTACTCTTGAACGCCCCTGAATGATTTGAAATGAACAAGGAATTACTCAGCAAATTCATCTCTATGAATAGTAAATAGATGAAAAACAACATAGAATAAGTGTGGTGAAAAAGGATAGGAGTGAAAAAAAAAGGAGGATGGAGGAAGAAGATAAGAAATAGAAAAGGGTTAATTTGTTAATAGAATTAAATTAGTGAAATCAACATTTTACAGCATTATAAAAACTTAAAAGATTTAAATAATTTATTTTTAAAGATAAAAAGTTAAACTAATTAATAAAAGTTAAAAAAGGAAGAATCATTTATATAATTCATCCCAAATATAACTTATAAAAAGTCAACAACATACGTCTTTTTAACATTCCTCTTTTCTATTTTCTCAAGATGAATTTTGATTCTAAACTAGTCAAGATATTTCTGGAAGTGCTTTGACAATGCCATGCTTTATAAACAACTAAACACATGATATAAAAGAAATGTTACTTTTCTTCATTTTTTTTTCTTACGAAATTTTTTAAGATCAAATAACATCAATACTTCTTTTTAATCAATTATATCTTTTCTTTTTCTCTTAATTTTACCTAATATATGCAAAGTACATAAAATAAAAACTGTGAGAAATCTAAAAGAAGAAAAAAGATTTTAGTTGTTAATTTTATTTAGCCATTAAGATGTAAATATGTACATCCTTCTGTCTATAATTTTTTTTTCTTGAAAAAAAGAAATGTAAATGTAGGAATAGAATTTTGAATGGGAAAGAGAGATGGTGGAGGGATCAACTGATAAATTTTTCATTTGATTAATGCAAAGTGAAGTATGAAGCTGCAAAGCAAGACCACCATATTCTCACTGTTTGTTCCATCATTTTTTCTTGCAGCTTCACATCTAAGCAATCATTTGCACACAAAAATGGATAATACTAACTCAGTGTCAATCCTGAAACAATTCCTTTTACAATCAAATCCTATGTAGATTCAAATTAAAAAGCACCAGCATGTATTTGTCTTGTACAGACATTGATCGATCTTGTGAATCTATTCTTCTTTTTTGGATATATGATCTCTATTTATATAATTAGCTATAATATCTGGGTTATTAACATTAAGAAAGTGAAAGCTTAGTGCTGATTTCTTGGGTTTCTCTGTAATGATCCAGCTTGCCACCATCGCTTGCAACTGTGTAACTCAAACCCAGTTGCAAATTAGGTAATTCTTGCTCGTCTTTCTGCATAAAAAATCAAATAATTCCGCGTTATGTTGAAAAAACAAGATGCACAATGTTCTTATTTTTGTTAAAACCTAGTAAGTTAATTTACCTTAATCCGAAATGGTGGATCAAATTCTAGCTTTAAACTGTTGGAATAGTTGCGAGGTTCATCGGATTTGTTAGATAAATATTCTGTGACGCTTGTGTTGTTCACGAAGCTCCATTCATCTGGCTTAACTGCTTGTGATCCATTTTTAGGAGCTACAATGGCAGGTAACTTCTGGAACTTGGATTGATGATTGTTTATAATTTCTAACGGAAGCCAGCTTTTTTCTTCAAGCAATTTGCTTGGTCTCGTAGTTGTATCCTTTGGCTGAATTTGGCCACAACCTATTGATTTTATAAAAGGTTGATGATTGATGTACCATTGTTGCTGCCTAGAAAGAATTGCAGACATGGGTTACTATGAAATAATTTTGTTAAATTTTCGTTTTGTAAGAACACCAAGAATTTCAACAATATCTGCAATTATCTGACCACTTTTTTTTTTTTTGTAGTAACTTATTCAAAGGGTTCCCATCGGTTTAAAGTTATTGGAAATATATTTATAAATATTTAACTATTATTATATTTATACTAAAATATCCGTAACATTCAACTAATAATAGTTAATAAAGAGAGAATATTGATAGAAGTGAGGAGTTAAACTAAAGATAATAAAGAAAGTAATTTTTAAAATAGAAAAACTTGTAGGGGAGAAAGAGTGCTAATTTTAAGACGAAAGAAGTAATTTACAAGAATTTGTGGGAAAAGGGTAAACACAACTTTGTTATTAAATTGTATTTAATTATAAAAACTAACAGCTTGTATATAAATTATAATTGAACGAAAAAAAAATGAAAAGTATTTTATATGTAGATGTAATACTCGTTTTTTCTTGAACAAATTAGATGCAAATAAAAGTTTGTTCTGTTACCTTGAATCAGTGTGACTTGGGAAATGATAATGTTTGTTGAATTGAGTTGCCAGAATGATTCCACCATTCCCCATCTTAAGATGTTGTTGAGGACTCATGGACTCATGGAGTATCACAGACCTACGTAACTTTTGGTTTTGGTTCCACCTATAGGTTTGACTTAGTACTGCAAAACATAACTGAATTGTAAAAAGTTCAAGGAATATGTGTTTCACTAACACAAAGAAACCCTAACCCTAAATCCTTACTACCTACATCATTTTGATTAATTCAGTATTCGTTATTGGAAAAACCCCTTCCGTCGATATCCTTGTTCAGTTTAAGTTTAGCAAAACTAAATAGCAAGTTAGAACTCATTATCATTACAAATTATAAGAACTCAGTATGGTAGTGTAGTACCTTGCCCAACCTCGTCAAGTTTCTTGCTTCGATACATCTGAAAAAAAGTTGAATGTTGATTATATATACATCATCAACAAAAGTAACCCATATAGTTTATAGGAAGAACTATCATGATATGATAAAATAGGCTTGAATAACATTTTCAAATACTTGCTAAATCATTTGAAATGAACAAATTTTGACGACCTGCACATTTATTATACTTGTGAAAACGCACTTTAAGGATAAAAGATAATTCAAAAGAGCATTTATCTCTCAAACTTCAATTTGTGGTACCTGCAAGTGGCTCTTGACGTGAGCAATGCTGAGTCCTTGCACATTCATTAGCTGAAGCACCAACTTGGGTGTTGCTCCTGCGCCAGGTAATGCAGAGTTCAATGAAACGTGTTAACTCTTTCATATGAGTAGTGATGCTTTGGAAGAAGATACAAGAAGTAACAAGTACTTACTGTCTTGACCACCAAGTCTTTCAACAACATGCACAAATGAATGATGAAGTTCAGGAGTCCACCGAAGCCGAGGCATCTTGGATCTAACATATTGTCTCACCGTTCCTCTTCTGTCATTGCCTTCTCTTGAAATGCTACTTCCATTTCCTGAAGTTCCCTCCTCCTTTACTTTCTCAATATTATTGTCGTTAGTTGTGAACTCATACCCCTCTTCTGCATTACCATTAGTGTTATCGTCACTGCAAGCTTCTGCATTCAAGTCAAATGTAGAGCATTTCTGGGAACATCCCGATGAAGTTTCCTCATTGTTATGAATCTCATGTCCTTCTGACATGTTTACTTGTGGTTGCACGGGTTTTTGCCTCCAACCAATCGACTTTTTTCGTCCTTTACAAAGTTGGAATTTCAGGTCTGAAACAAACAGGAAGTATTTTAATGTGCAGCATATTAAAGTAACGTGAACAAGAATGTGTGAGCCTGTGAGGACAGGCTGTAATTTCTCAACGAACAATTACTATGCTTTAAATCTGTTCAAGTAACTGCACGGAAATGCTATGAATTTATGGTAAAGTAACTAAAGTGAGAAATTTATGGCAAAAAACATTTATTATACTGGATGGATCCCCATTAGACAAATATTATACATGCATGTGTATATGGATGCACATGTATATAATTTACTGTTGATTAAGTGGAAGTGGTTCGAAAATCAGGACTCTAGTAAATAATGCAACCAAACTTCTCTACCGCGTAAGAGGTGAAAAAGAAATCTAATTAATGCCAGGTTCAGATGAACTAACATATTTATCTTGTAAGCGCCTTTTATATGAAAATAAAAAGTTCACCAAGTTATGGAATACTCAAGACTCGTGTAGAAGGGGGGTTAGAAATTAAATCAAGGCTTGAAGAAGAAATCCAAACAATAAGACTGGTGAAAATTGTGGGGGAAGACGAATTCGTCTAGGTTTCGTTTAACTTTTTAAGTCAATAAACTGAATGAGAAGTGATTTTTCATTTAACTATACTGATAACACCAGGTTCCATCCAGTAGGTTCATGGCAAACAGAAAAAAAAATTCAGATAATTTAAAAAATAACAAGTTCATAAACCAATGCAAATTCTTAGTTTTCAACTAAGTATGTATGTTTTTTGATGAAATGGACAGGATAAGCATAAGAACAAGGTGTCCAACACACACAACCCTTGTATATAACAGCAAGATATATGATCACACAAATGATGAGTACATCAGAGATTTTCAAAGTACAGTCTCACTCATCATACACAAAACGCATGTTGCATGGTTAGATAAAACGCTCTAGAAGAAAAGAAAATGAAAAATTATCGTTGGGGCAGAAGTTGGCAAGTGATTATGAAATCTTCAACAAGCTGCAGCGACTGGAGGACAAGAGCTATGGCAAGAAAAGAAAAGGAAATTCAGGAACATCCATGATCCTAAGAATACCTCTAAAGGGAGATGGGAAAGAAAGTGGGAAGAATTTATAGATCAAATCACTACTAAAAGGAGATAAAGAAACAAAAATAACCAAACTGCATAATCTTTAAGTGTTTATCCTATTTTCTCTCCTAAAATAGTAATACTAACCATCTAAGAAGATGATGTCTTTCTCTTCGAAGTCTAAAGATCATGTGTTGTGTTCAACTGCATATCCAAACATATCTTCATATCAGTCATCTCCAGAATGAACGGATTGAAGTGTGGATTAGTCTTGGATCATATGGGTGGAGGGTTTTTGGTAGGGATGTGTTTGTGGCAAATCATTGATTCAATACCATAATTAATTAAGAGTGAACAAGTTGAAGATGGTAGAAGAGAGAGTAATTGGTTTGGAAAGGAAAAATGGAAATATTGAGAATAACAAAATTGAGACAGAGGCTACTTGTTCCCTTTAAATTGCAATAAACCTACATAATGGATGCAGACGCTGCTGGTCCCTTTTGTACTGTTGGAAATCATGTGACAACTACCACCTTCTCTCTATCTCTCTCTCTCTCTGCTTCAGACTCTTTTCCTTGACAGTTGTTAAAATCTACCACCCTTCTATCTCTTCTGGCTCGTGATTATCTTAATTGTTTGACCTCTGTTAGCTAGGTGAAATATTTTGTCAAACATTCACCATGATAGCTATAACATCAATATTCGTGCAACTATATCATGGGGCCCAACCTTCACCAACATATTTCAATTTTTTTCTCACCTAAACTTAGACTTTTCCCTTATTTCAGAACCACTGTTTTAATTTTACTTTATTTTTCTTCAAATATAACACATGTTTCCACAGGCCCCTTCACACCACTTTTGGCAAGGAATAATGCAGTGCCTTGGGGATGCGTGGATTATAAAACAGAAAATTTTGGTGGGAAATGTGCATAAACAAGGACGTGTAAAATTTAGTGTTTGTAGCACTTTCAACTACAACTGATGATTGCAATATAATATGATTGGTGCACATTCGACAATTTGTATTCAAGTTTAATATTAGTGCATGAGCTATGACTAGAATCTTGACTCTACAACTTTAGACTTCCATGCACGGGGAGGGAACAGCAGAGATTATTATAACAACTCATACTCATCCAATAATGACGAAAATTATTCCTATACAACCATTATTGGTCAAAATATACCTTTCTTTACATAACTTGGTAACCAATTATATGATCTATCCACGTCATATCATTTCACTTTTTAACCTCTTGTAGTAAGAAGGATGAATTATAGAAGGGAGAGAAATATGATTCGTTAACAATTGTTTGACAATTGTATTAACTTTCTTCCAAAAGCAATCTAGAAAAGGGTGGGAATTTGAAATTTTCATCCGCTTTATTGACTTCTGACAATGCACTCAGCTGTTTCAATCGTTACACACCCTCCACTGTATATGGTTTAATCTATCACTGTCTTAGTCAATCTCAGATTCTGCAATGCCTATTTTGCAGGTTAGGCTTCCTCCTGCAGAAAACAGAATAAGGAAAAAGCAATGCTGGATAATTCTCTCCCTTTTTATTTATGAAGAACCTATCATACATATAGTGCTCTCCATATTCTTCCATAACAGAGAAAGATATCTATGAAAGATTCTAACAACCTGAGAAAATACTAGTTTGCCCTTAGACTCAAAATATTTACTTCCTTCTGCCTTTAACACTGCAGTCATAGTCATTTAGGTGTTTAGGTTTGGTGTTGTTACGTTTGGGCCTGCTCCCTGCTATTGGGCTGCTCACTTTGGTTGTTGCACTGTCATAATCTTCTGCTGTCATTTTCTGGGCCATGACATCCCCTTCTCCATCAACAAACACCTTGTCCTCAAGGTGCAGTGTTGGATAGTCTTTTAACAGTGTGTCCAGGTTCTCCCAAGTTGCATCTTCGGGGTATAGTCCTTGCCATTGAACAAGTGCTTCTGCTGCACCAGAATCTGCAGAAGTACGCCAATCAAGTACTGCTAGAGGTTGCAACTTTGGCTGATTATTGAAAGCTGTTGGTGGCAGTTCCAATTTAGGTGTCTCAGCTTGGTTGTTGAATGGTTTCAACTTCGAAGCATGGAAAACTGGATGAATTTGAGCTCCTAGAGGTAAATCTAGTTCAAAAGCCACTTCTCCAATTTGTTTGACGATGCGGAAAGGCCTATAAAATCTTTGGGACAACTTTGATATTCTAGTGTTGCGTGCAGTCACTTGCCTATACGGTCGCAGCTTGACTAGAACTTGATCGCCTATTTTGAAGGGATGAGGCATTCTTCTTTTATCAGCATAATACTTCATAACAGATTGTGCTTTGAGCAACTTAGAGCGCAACTTATCCAATATTTCTTGGCGTTTTGTCAAATCTGCATTCACAGCTTCATTGCGACTAGCTCCTGTGACATATTGAGGTAGCGAAGGTGGTGGCTGGCTGTACACAACCTCATAAGGAGTCACCCCAGTAGAAGAATGTTTGGCTGAATTATAGTGCCATTCTGCCCAGTGTAAATATTTCCCCCACAACTTTGTTTCAGCATGGACAAAAGCTCTTAAGTATTGCTCCAACATCTTGTTAACTGCCTCCGTTTGTCCGTCACTTTGTGGATGATAAGCGGAAGACATTCTCAGTTTTGTTCCACTCATTCGGAAGAGTTCTTTCCAAAAATTACTCATAAAGATGGGATCCCTGTCAGAAATTATGCTTTTAGGCATGCCATGTAGCTTGCACACCATAGAAGCAAATAATTCAGCAACCTTAACAGCAGAAAAATTTGTTGGAAGCATGCCAAAATGTGCTGCTTTTGAGAACCTGTCAACAACCACCAAAATCACTCTATACGTTTGGAAAGAAGGGAGCCCTATGACAAAATTAAGGGATATATCCTCCCAAACGGCAGTAGGAGGAGAAATAGGTTGTAGTAATCCATATGGCAGTTGTGTGGGTGACTTGATTTGTTGGCACACGACACACCCCTTAACGAATTCAGTCACGTCTTTCTTCATTCCTTTCCAAAAAAAATTATCACTTAGGCGCCCATAGGTTTTATGTATTCCAACATGACCAGCAATTGGTGTGGCATGGAATTCCTCCAAAAGAACTTGTTTAAGAGGGGAATGGTCAGAAATATAAATCTTGTCGTGATAGAGTAGGATTCCTTTAACAATTTTAAATCCTGGATGCTCCTCTGGCCAGTAAAGCACACTTTGGTACAATTGTTTAAGAGTTGAATCTGAATTGTAAGCCTCTTGTATTTTTGCAACCAACTCACATTGTGGTACTGTCAATCCCATCATCTGTGGTGAACTTTCATTGACCCTACTCAAGGCGTCGGCTACCCTATTAGCTGCCCCGGGTTTATACACAATTTCATAAGTGTAGCCGAGTAACTTTGACAAGTAATATTGTTGTTCAGGCGTTTGCACCACTTGGGTCATCAATTCTCGAAGGCTCCTCTGATCTGTATGAATTATGAATTTTCTGCCCAAGAGGTAAGTGCGCCACCTTTTTACCGCAGCAATGATTGCATGTAATTCTCTCACATAAGTCGAAGATGAGAGAAGCTTTGAGCAAAATTTTTTACTAAAATAACAAATGGGATGGTTATTCTGCATCAAGACAGCTCCCATTCCTTGACCCGACGCATCCGTTTCTATTATGAAATCCTTCTGAAAGTCAGGCAATGTTAACACTGGAGTACAGGTCATAGCTTTCTTTAATTTATCGAAAGCTTGTTGTGCTTCTTCGGACCAAATAAAAGAATCTTTCTTGAGCAAGTTGGTGAGAGGAGCAGCTATTGAAGCATAGTGCTGAACAAACTTTCTATAAAAACCAGTCAGTCCCAAAAACCCACGCAACTGTTTAATAGTGGTAGGTGTTGGCCAAGCAAGCATTGCACGAATTTTTTCTGGATCTGGACCAACGCCCTCCCTGGATATTATATGGCCCAAATATTCTATTGATTCCTGGGCAAAGAAGCATTTGTTTCGCTTGAGAAAAAATTGGTTAGTCAAGAGACATTGAAAAACAATATCCAAGTGAGAAATATGATCTTCTAATGACTTACTATATACTAGTATGTCATCAAAGAAGATTATCACAAACTTACGCAAATAAGACTGAAACAGTATGTTCATAGTCGACTGAAACGAAGCAGGTGCATTACACAGCCCGAAGGGCATTACTAAAAATTCATAGTGTCCCTCGTGCGTGTGAAAGGCAGTTTTTGAAATGTCACCTACGTTCAATCGGATCTGGTGGTACCCAGAGCGTAAGTCTAGCTTTGAAAACCACTGTGACCCATAGAGCTCATCTAGCAGTTCTTCAATGGAGGGAATAGGGAATCGATCTTTTACTGTAATTCCGTTGAGAGCTCTATAATCAACACAGAACCTCTTTGATCCATCTTTCTTTCGCACTAGCAAGACCGGGGAGGAGAACGCACTATTACTTCGTTGTATAATTCCTTCAGCCATCATCTCTTTGATCTGACGTTCAATCTCCTGTTTTTGAAAGTATGGATATTTGTAGGGTCTGACATTCACCGGATTTGACCCTTCCAACAGGGGAATGTGGTGATCGGTTGCTCGAACAGGAGGAAGGCCTCGTGGTTCATTGAACAATTGGGAATATCTGTTCAACATTTTCTCAATTTCTGGTACAGCAGAAGGTTTAGGAAGCCCCTCTGATTGGGAGAGCAATTTTAATTGAAAATATTCTACTATGCCATCAGTAGAAATCATCCTCTTGATTTGATGTATAGTTGCTTCTTGTGGCGCTGTCCGGTGTTGGCCTTTTAGTTCCACTACTTTCCCTTCTTTGATGAACTTCATAGTTAGATGTTCATAATCAGTCAAGACTGGCCCCAATGTCGTGAGCCATTGTACCCCTAATACGATCTCAGCTCCACTTAAGGGTAACACAAACAAATCAA